>Ga0310695_10010616_pt1 | contig 13408 bp, 12 predicted proteins | sample RumenRJG_04DNA_FD_203882 | JGI IMG/M metagenome (GOLD analysis project Ga0310695, IMG submission 203882) | Bovine rumen microbial communities from Lethbridge, Alberta, Canada - RJG_04 (v2) (version 2) | ecosystem: Host-associated > Mammals > Digestive system > Stomach > Rumen | place: Canada...
TCCCGGGCTCGCTCCCGAGCGATGTCTACGAGATCATACTCGAAAGGCTTTACGGAAAGGGCATCACTTTCGTGGTGGACGCCACGAAGGATCTTCTGCTGAAGGTCCTCAGGTTCAATCCTTTCCTGATCAAGCCTAACAATCACGAGCTCGGCGAGATGTTCGGGGTCGTGCTGAAGACCGATGACGAGATCGAAGAATACGCAAGGAAGCTGCAGGAGATGGGAGCGCGGAACGTCCTCGTCTCGATGGCGGGCGACGGGGCGATGCTCATTACAGAAGACGGGCAGAGATTCCGCGCGGGCGTTCCGAAGGGAAAGGTGAAGAATTCCGTCGGAGCCGGAGACTCGATGGTAGCGGGCTTCGTGGCGGGCTACATGAAGTCGGGCGACTATCTCACCGCTCTCAACATGGGCACCGCGGCCGGAAGCGCCACGGCATTCTCGGATGATCTTGCGACAGCGGATCTCATAAACGATATTTTCGAAACTCTGTGAACAAGCTCCGTAGTTTCGTTGATATATCATAGTTATTTTTAAGATGCGCAAAGCGCAGAAAGGTTCAGAATGAAAATTACGGACTTACTTAAAAAGGAAGGGATCGCCCTGAATCAGAAGCCGGCCGACAAGGCGGCGGTGATCACGAAGATGGTGAACCTTCACGACAAGGCAGGCAATCTTAATGACAAGAAGGCCTACAAAGCGGCGATCGAAGCCAGAGAGGAACAGGGCTCGACAGCTGTGGGAATGGGGATCGCCGTTCCTCACGCAAAGACGGACGCCGTAAAGCAGCCGGGACTCACGGCCATCACGGTACCGAAGGGAGTCGACTACGGATGCCCTGACGGATCGCCGAGCAATCTGTTCTTCATGATCGCAGCTCCTGCAGGCGCGGCTGACACCCACCTCGAGGTGCTCGCGAGCCTGATGACGATGCTGATGGATGAAGAATTCTCGAAGTCGCTCATAGCGGCTAAGACAGCTGATGAATTCCTGGCTCTGATCGATGCAAAGGAAGCGGAGAATGCAGAGGAGAAGGCTGAGGAAGCGGCCCCTGCAGCAGCGGCGGCTTCCGGCGGCGCTAAGGTCGTAGCCGTAACGGCATGCCCGACCGGCATCGCCCACACCTACATGGCGGCGGAGGCGCTCGAGAAGTGCGCGGCGGCCAGGGGCGTAAACATCAAGGTCGAGACAGACGGCTCCGGCGGGGCCAAGAACGTCCTCACAGCAGATGAGATCAAAGACGCGGATTGCGTCATCATCGCGGCGGACAAGAACGTCGAGATGGCGCGATTCAACGGCAAGAAGCTGATCAAGGCTTCGACGGCTGACGCGATCCACCGCTCGGAAGATCTCTTCGACCGCGTGGCGGCAGGCGATGCTCCTGTATACCAGCACAGCGGCGCAGCAGCAGAGACCGCTGAGTCTTCGGGCAATGAGGGCGTCGGAAGGTTCATCTACAAGAGCCTCATGGACGGCGTTTCGCACATGCTTCCGTTCGTTATCGGCGGCGGTATCATGATCGCGCTGGCCTTCCTGCTGGACGACTACTCGATCGATCCGGCCAACTTCGGTTCGAACACTCCTGTCGCCGCGTGGTTCAAGTCCATCGGCGGCGTGGCGTTCAACTTCATGCTCCCTGTGCTCGCGGGATTCATAGCGCGCAGCATCGCAGACCGTCCGGGTCTTGCGGTAGGATTCGTCGGAGGAGCTCTCGCCGCATCAGGTGCGACCTTCGCAAACCCTGCCGGCGGCATCCCTTCGGCGTTTCTCGGAGCTCTCGTGGCAGGATTCGCAGCGGGCTTCATCGTAAAGGGGCTCCAGAAGCTCACGAGCAAGTTCCCGCCTTCGCTTGAAGGAATCAAGCCGGTACTGATCTATCCTCTCGGAGGAATACTCATCATCGGCGTGGTGATGTGCGCCATAAACCCTATAGTCGGCGCGCTCAACACATGGATCTCGAACGTTCTCATGAGCATGAGCTCTGGTTCGGCGGTAGTGCTCGGACTGGTCCTCGGCGCGATGATGGCGACGGACATGGGCGGACCGCTCAACAAGGCTGCGTACGTATTCGGTACTGCGGCGCTCGCCAACCAGAACGAGATAGGCTACATGATCATGGCTGCGGTAATGATAGGCGGAATGGTGCCTCCTATCGCGATCGCTCTTTCGACCATCGTATCCAAGAAGAAGTACACAGAAGAAGAGAGAAAATCCGGTCCTGTCAACTTCATCATGGGACTCTGCTTCATCACAGAGGGAGCCATCCCGTACGCTGCGGCTGACCCGCTGCACGTCATCCCTTCGCTGATGGTAGGCTCGGGCATAGCCGGCGCGCTCTCGATGGCGTTCAAGTGCACGCTCATGGCGCCGCACGGCGGTATCTTCGTATTCCCGGTAGTCGGCAATGTGGCCATGTACCTCGTGGCTCTGGTAGTCGGCTCGGTAGTGGGATGCCTGCTGCTCGGACTGCTCAAGAAAAACGTAGAGGAGTAGAAGCAAAGCAGGACCGCTCTGCGCGGCATAGGATCAACCATAATCCAGCTGCCGGTGAAATGAAAAATACAGCGAATGAAGGGGCTGTCGCACTAAAATAGTGTGGCAGCCTCTTAGCTTGCCCATCTTGCGGCGAGCTGTTTTGATGCAAGCGGCCTGAAGGTCTTGCAAATGCTTGGTTTTATCAAAAAACAAAAAGCTCCGCACCTACTGGTAAACGGAGTTCAATGGTAAAATATCAGTATGCAAACCCTAAACATTTTACGTCAAAATTATACGTTGTTTTCGAGGCCGTATCAACTAAAACTTCCGCTCGAAATCGGGCATGTCATCCCCGACAACGACTGCGTGAGACTTCTGGGTCAATTTGTGGAGGAACTGGATCTAAAAGATCTGTATTCGACCTATTCCAGAGTGAAGGAAAATCAAGTGAGCCCGCGTCAGATGCTGAAGATAATGCTGTACGCCTACCATGAACACAACTACTCATCAAGAGGGATAGAAAAGGCCTGCAAAAGAGACATCAATTACATGTATTTACTCGAAGGCAGGTCTGCACCCGATCACGCAACCATAGCAAGATTCAGATCTATCCATTTCGGACAGGTAGCAGATAAGTATCTTGCCATGATGGTGAATTACCTGATGGATCTCGGAGAGATCAGCGGCAAAGAGATTTTCATCGACGGAACAAAGATAGAGGCCAACGCCAATAAATATACATTCGTATGGAAGAAAGCAGTGACGAAGAATCAGGCAAAGCTTCTGGACAAGACCGCGTTGCTGGTTCAGGAATGCGTCGAGACTTACGGCTTAAGAGAGATATGGCATGGTCAGGTCAAAGAGAAGCATCTCGGCAAGATCCTTAAAAAGCTGTATGAGGTCAAGGAGGAAGAAGGCATCGAGTTCGTGCACGGCAGCGGATGCCGCAAGACGCAGCTTCAGAAGCACATAGAACTTCTTGAAGAATACACAGCAAGGCTTAAAGAATACTCCAGAAAGCTGAAGGTTCTCGGAGATCGCAACAGTTATTCCAAGACCGATCCGGATGCGACCTTCATGCGCATGAAGGAGGATGCAATGCTCAACGGTCAGCTGAAGCCGGCATACAATCTTCAGCTTGGAGTAGACTCCGGATATATCTCCTGGCTCACACTGTCTCCAAGGCCTACGGACACAAGCACTTTAATACCATTTCTGACCAGCATGGAAGCATCGCTCAGGCACAGATATCCTGTAGTTGTCGCTGATGCCGGATATGAGAGCGAGGAGAACTATAGTTTTCTAGAAGATCATCAAATAACCGCGATGATCAAACCTGCCAACTATGAAATATCCAAGACGCGGAAGTATAAGACTGACATAAGTCGCAGAGAGAATATGCCGTACAATCCTGACGGTGACTTCTACACATGTATGAATGGCTTCCGGCTATACGCCTGCAGCATATATCACAAGAAGAGTGCAAGCGGATACGATCGCAAAGTGACAGTTTATCGATGCTATGAATGCCAGGGCTGCCCTCACAAGTCTGAATGCATCAAAGGCACGAACTGGAAGACGCCGGAGGAAGAGAGATTCAAAAAGCTGAACGTATCGAGGAAATTCGAGCGACAACGCAAGGAATGTCTGGAGCGGATCACCAGTGAAGAAGGGATCAGGCTCAGAGTCAATCGCAGTATCCAGGCTGAAGGAGCCTTTGCTCTGTGGAAAGAAGACGGAGCCTTCCGACAATTTCTGTGCCGGGGTCAGGCGAATGTCTACGCCGAATGCGTGCTTATGGCGATCGCTCAGAACATAGATAATCTTCATCGAAGGATACAGAACGGAAAACTCGGAACTCATCTGTACTAAGCCGGCTAGGGAAAACAAAAGTTGAATAAACAACATCGGTTTGCTGTGCGCAAAAAACAAGAAGCAGACTTTCGATGGCTGGATCACCCAATCCTGCCGGAGAATGTCTGCTTTTCCCATGTTAAGAGGCTGCCACATTTATTTCAAATGCGACAGCCCCTTTTCGATTGCTTCTCTGAAGCGCGATGCCTGATTATCTCTTCGAGAACTGGCTTGCTCTTCTGGCCTTCTTGAGACCCGGCTTTTTACGCTCTTTCATACGAGGGTCTCTTGTCAGGAATCCTGCTGCCTTGAGCGCAGGTCTGTAAGCCTCTTCGTCGACTTCGCAGAGTGCTCTTGCGATGCCGTGTCTGAGAGCTCCGGCCTGGCCCGTGAAGCCGCCGCCGTTTACTGTGGCGATGACGTCGAAGCTGCCGAGCGTTCCTGTCAGCTCGAGAGGTCTTCTGACTTCGTTCTTGACGACGTCCTTCTCACCGAAGTAAGTGTCGAGATCTCTCTTGTTGATGATGATGTTGCCTGCTCCAGGGAGAAGTCTCACTCTGGCTACAGATGACTTTCTTCTGCCTGTTGCCTGATACATTGTCTTTGCCATTGCTTACTCCTCCTTTCTACCATGTCCACTCTTCAGGCTTCTGAGCTGCATGTGGGTGCTCAGGACCTGCGTAGACTTTGAGCTTCTTGAACATCTGACGGCCGAGCTTGCCCTTAGGCATCATGCCCTTTACAGCGTGGAGGATGACCTCTTCAGGCTTCTTCGCTCTCATTTCGCCGAGAGTGGTTTCCTTGAGTCCGCCCGGATAACCGCTGTGTCTCTTGTAGATCTTGTCAGTTTCTTTCTTGCCTGTTACAGCTACCTTCTCGGCGTTGATGACTACCACGTAGTCGCCTGTGTCGATATGAGGTGTGTAGACCGGCTTTTTCTTTCCTCTCAGGATCATGGCTGCCTCGACGGCGAGCTTTCCGAGAGTCTTGCCTTCAGCATCGATCACATACCACTTGCGCTCGATGTCCGCAGGCTTTGCGATGTAAGATTTCATCTTTTTTCCTTTCTACCTACTCGGATCTGCCTATACGCTTCAGGTCCGGATGACCGGTACCCTTGTTTTGACGCAGAGCTTTTTCGGTCCGCCTACTCGGTAACAGCGCGACGGCCGGTTACTGTTTCGGCATGACTAGTAATAAATTATTAGCTTCGCAGCTGCCGACACTGTGGTCTGCCGCGATATCGCGCGTTTTGCACACGCCCAATCAGTATATTCACGCAAGGCCGCCAAGTCAAGAAAAAGCGCATAAATTTTTCAAAAGATCCCGGACTGTTTCCTTGAAAATACGGGGCGTTGTGCCTTATCATTGAACACATGAGCGATCGAACAAAAGGAAATGCAGCGCTGCTTCTGACAGCAATCCTGTGGGGCTCCGGCTTCATTGCGCAGAAGATAGGCAATACGGTCATGCCGCCGATGACGTTCAACGCGGTGCGCATGCTAATGGCGTCAGCCGTGCTGGTGCCTCTTATGCTGCCCGGCCTCAGGAAAAGCGGGTATTTCGATGCCGCCCGGAATCCTGAGGGGACGGTTGGATACAGGTACCGCAAATCGCTCAGAGCGGGGCTCATATGCGGGGCTCTTCTCATGATCGGAACGAATACACAGCAGATCGGACTGCTCACGGTGAGCGCGGGCAAGTCCGGATTCATATCTTCTGTATATATAGTGTTCGTGCCGCTTTTCAGTGTTCTGATCGGAAAGAAAGTAAGCATGAAGTCGCTGTTCTGCATCGTGCTGGCGATGATCGGCTTTGCCGTGATGAGCCTTGAAGGCGGCCTCGGAGGAGCTACTCCCGGAGACTGGCTGACACTCATCAGCGCCGCGGCCTTCGCTGCCCAGATAGTTGCTGTGAACTGCTATATAGACAAGGACAACGCCCTGCTGCTTTCGCAGCTGCAGTTTCTTTTCAGCGGGCTCATGGGCCTTGCCATAGCGATACCTATAGAAAGGCCGGATGCGGCGTCTCTGATGGCGGGGATACCGGTGCTTCTCTATGCGACTTTTGTCCCGACCGCCGGAGGATACACTTTGCAGATAGTCGGGCAGAAATATACGGACTCTACGACCGCAGCCCTTCTGATGTCGACGGAGGCGGTGTTCGCAGCTGTTTTCGGAGCGCTCATGCTCGGAGAGATGATGAGCATGCGCGAGATGGCGGGATCGGCAATAATATTCGCGGCGACAGTCATCGGGCAGACAGAGCCGCGCCAAAAGGGTGCGAAAACAGGCGCGCCTGATGTATAATTGAGCCGGCGATAATATCAGCGGACATATCTGATGATTCGAAAACAGGAGGTAAAAAATGAAATACGAAATACTCAACGAGCCTTTCACGATCCTTAAGATGCAGATGGAGCAGGGCGAGAGCATCAAGTGCCAGAGCGGAGCGATGGCGTGGATGAGCCCGGGGATCACGATGGAGACCAAAACAGGCGGACTCGGAGGCATATTCAAGAAGGCCATCGTAGGAGAGACACTGGCTCTCAACCACTATACTGCCGAACAGGCGGGCGAACTTACCCTGGCCAAGACCTGCCCGGGAGACATCATAACCTTCAACGTCGCAGAGACGCCGATCATTGCGCAGAAATCATCCTTCCTCGCTTCAACGGAGAACGTTGACATGGAAGTCTACATGCAGAAGAAATTCTCGACAGGCTTCTTCGGCGGCGAGGGCTTCCTGATGGAGGAGTATTCCGGAAACGGCTACGTATGGCTCGAGATCAACGGCGCGTGCCAGGAGAGGACTCTCGGTGAGGGCGAGAAGCTCATCATAAGCAGCGGATATGTAGCGGCCATGGACGCCACCTGCTCGATGGAGATAGAGACCGTAAAGGGCTTTTCGAACATCATGCTCGGCGGAGAGGGCCTCTTCCTTACGACCGTAACAGGCCCGGGAAGAGTGTGGCTCCAGACCATGCCTATAACCACGCTGGCCATGAACCTGTACGAATACATGCCGCATCCGAGCAATTAAATGAGCAGCATATTCGATTATCTTGAATGGAGAGGGGACATCTCGTTCGACGTGGATCCCTTCAATGAAGTGGACAACCTTGTGCTCTCGGAACTCGCCTACACCTGTTTCGACGGCACGGTTCCTTATGACGGGGAAGCCGTTCCTCTCAGCGAGGTAAGAAATGCATATTTCAGAAAGCATCCGCGCAGCGCGATACGCGAGGACAGCGATCACATTGCGAAGGCGCCGTTGCTGATGGACGGCATGGTATCCGGAAAACGCTTCGCGGATACATTCCTGACAGGCTATGTGGATATCGTTGACAGGGACGAGGCTGTCCAGATGGCCGCAGTGACGATCCTTCTCGGCGACGGCAGCGCATTTATCGCCTTCAGGGGCACGGACGGAACCATAGCCGGCTGGAAGGAAGATTTCAGGATGAGCTATCTTCAGGAGACGGAAGGCCAGCGCAGGGCCGTGTGGTATCTGAACGAGACCGGAAAGAGGGTAAAGCGTCCGCTGAGGCTGGGAGGCCACTCAAAGGGCGGCAACTTCGCCGTCTACGCCTCGGCCTTCTGCGACAAAAGGATCCGGAAGAGGATAAAAGGGGTATATACCAACGACGGACCCGGATTCAGACCCGAGGTGATGGCGACGGATGAATACAGGAGCATCCTCCCGCTGGTCACCAGCATCGTGCCGGACACTTCCGTCATAGGGATGCTTCTTACAAGCGATGTCGCGCACAGATTCGTAAAGAGCGAGGCTTCGGTGATCGCCCAGCACGACCCTCTGACCTGGGAAGTGATGCGAAACAGCTTTGTGGAGTCAAAGCCATCGGATCTGGGCCTCTTCATCAAAAACTCCCAGAAGGGCTGGCTCAGAAAGCTGGATGACAGAGAAAGGGAGCTTTTCGTGGATACGCTGTTCTCCATCCTGGAAGCAGCGGGCGTGCACAGCCTTGAGCAGCTGGGAGAGAAAAAGCTGAAGGCGCTTTCGGACATAAGAAGCAGCATGAAGGAGATACCGAAAGACAAGCAGAAAGAGATGAACCGCATCATCGCCGAGCTTCTGCACAGCAGCTCCGAAGCGGCGCGCGAGATGCTTACAAAGAAGCACACAAATCCATGAATGAGAAGAAGCAGATGCCTCGTTCACGGTCGTCGGATCGCACAGACCGGACACGGGAGACGACAGAGATCTCGGGTTATGGCTGATCCTGCTCGCGGTGTCCGTGACGACTCTGGGCGTTATCACCCTGCGGAGATCAGGGGCGTAAGGCACGGACAAAAAAACAAGCCGGGATGCTTGTTAAACATGGCTTGCGATGATATCATTAATAAATGTTAAGGGTAGGGCTGTCTTTTGATGGCCCTTTAAATAAGAGAAGTTATTGTCCAAAAGGAAAGGAAGTTACTATGAAAGGCAAAAAGAGGTTTATCGCTCTTCTTCTGTCGTTTCTCATGGTACTGAGCCAGATGAGCGTAGCAACGTTCGCGCTCGACACTGTTGCTGACGAAAACTCTGACCAGGCTGTTGAGGAACAGGCGGTCGAAGAAACTCAGCCTGAAGCAGAAGAGCCTGAAGCTGCTGTAGAGGCAGAGCCTGCAGCGACAGAACCTGCCGCAGAAGAGACTGCGACAGAGCCTGAGGTCGCTGAGCCGGCTGCTGAAGAGCCTGCAAAAGCAGAGCCTGCGAAGGCAGCGGCGAAAAAGGCAGCGCCTGCGAAGGCTGCAGCGAAAAAGGCGGAGCCTGAAAAGGCTGAAGAAGAAAAAGCCGAAGCATTCGATCAGAGCCAGACAGTAGACGGCGTTACAGTCAATGTAAGCGCTGCCAAGGGAGTATTCCCGGCAGGATCAAAGCTGAGCGTAAGCAAGGCCGCTGTACCGGGTGCTGTGGATACATCCGATGCAGAGGAGGCTTATGCGTTCGACATCAGCATTCTCGCTAATGGCGAGGAAGTGCAGCCGGACGGCAAGGCTACAGTATCGTTCACGACCGCAGAGGTCGCTGAGTATGACACTGCAGTCTATCACATGCATGACGGAGTTCAGAAGATGAGCGTTTCCGAGAGCGGCAAGACTGCTACAGTGACAACAACCGGATTTTCGGTGTATGTAATTCATTTTACTGAGCCAATTGAGCAGCCTCAGCCTGGTACTTTATCAGCAACGGGAGACTTTTATATAGAAGAAGAAGATTTGCCAATAGCTTTAACAGAGGTAATAAAGAAATCTTTTCCTGAAAACGAAAATCTTCAAAATGTAAAAGATTCAGATATTGTTAATTATCTTGCAAGAGGTGTTGTAGTTGAAAAAGAAGGAACCACGCTTTATGTGAAAAAGGATACGAGATCTTGGGTGAATCCTTTATGCTTGTATGTAAGACTATATGCACCTAGTGGAGAGCCGGATTCTGTTCTGCTCAGTATTGGAATCGAGAACGGTGACAGAAATAAAGTCAGTTTCGATCTTAATGGCGGAAAAATCGGAGGAAAAGAAACGATAGATCCACAATATGTTGAAGAAGGTGAAAAAGCAACCAAACCTGAGGATCCAGTCAGAAAAAACAGCATATTTAAGTGGTGGTCTGAAAAAGACTCAACTACTGCGTTTGACTTTGATACTGACATTGAGGAAGATACGGATCTGGTAGCTCAATATCACCAGCATGAATGGGAGTATACACAAACAGGCAATGTTATAGGAAATATACGCTGCGTTGCTGCTGATGATAGCTATGAATGTCCGTATTCTGACGGGTTCGATGTCATTCTCGATGTAAAAGACGTTTACCATAAAGGAAAGGTGGATGTTAAATTAGTTGACCCTTCATCAGAAGAAGGTTTCCCGGATGAGTATTTTACGGTAGGAGGAATAGAATTCTACAAGGGAACGGTCACTGAAGACTTCGATGATAAGGATACTGTCCCTTATGATACAGTAAAGAACACGGAAGGCACTTATACCGCAAGAGTTAAGATCTCTGAGAACTCGAACAGGCCTGCGCCGGATCACGATCTTTTCCAGTCGTTCCAGGTCGTTTCGGCCGAACCGGTAGCTGCACAGGGTCTTGTGTACAAGGACGGCAAAGTCGTCGTTACTGATGACGGGCTGCGTCCGAAAGACACCACAGCAATAGTGCTTTACAAGCATCCGGCGACCGGGAAATATGTCAGCAGGGAGGAACTGCTGAATGATGGATCAATTCCGATCGGTGAGACGGTAATCGATTATATAGTATTACCTAATAGTGATTATGATCCTGATAATCCGGAAGAATTCCAGATAGGATACGGAGAAGTAACTATCGATATCGCGGCGCGCACGTTCCTGATCACATATGATCTGAACGGCGGTAAGCTGGGCAGCGATACGGGAAAGATAGTATGGGAAGTCGAAGAAGGCACAGTCATAACTCTGCCTGCTCCTACGAGGGACGGCTACGAGTTCGATTACTGGGAAGGCTCCAGATACAATGCGGGAGACAAGTACACAGTGACCGGAGACCATACGTTCAAGGCTGTATGGAAGGCAGCTAATTCCGGTAAGAAAGCTGATTCCGGTAAAAAGAAGGGCGTGAATACAGGCGATACAAACGACATCGCGGGACTTCTGGCGCTGATGCTCGCATCGGCCGGAGCTCTCGGAGCGATCGGATACAGACGCAGAAGAGAAGATCAGTAATGATCTGAACTGCCGGAGTAAGCGCTTCGGATAGGATTGCATAAGAAAAAGCCGTGACTCCTGCAACAGCAGGCAGTCACGGCTTTTGCGGTGCGTCTACGGGATGTCTCCGGCTTCGCGCCAGTTCTCAATGTATAGTCTGTCTATATCCATGAAGTCTTTTGTGTTGTCAGTGACAAGAGTGAATCCGAGGGAACGGCAGTGACCTGCGATCATCTTGTCTCTGTCCTGGTTCTGCTTGTCTTTGCCTTTCTTTTTCAGCTCCGCCAGTATGTCTCCGAAATGTGTGGCCGCATTCATGTCAAAATCAAGGATGCGTATCCCTGCCAGTATCTGATTCACGGCAAGCCTGTTGCGAGCCGGATCGGAGCTGTTCATGATCCCGTACTCCAGCTCTGCATACGTTACAACAGAGATGCAAAGATCCCTGCCCAAATGCAAGGCCAGTTTTGACGCGCAGGCAGATGAGGGATGCCTCATGCAGAATATGATGATGTTGGTATCCAGCATATACATCAGAGTTCTGTCCTTTCGTTGCTGAATTCAGCGGGTCTGCCTTCGGCGAGAAAATCATCGGTCAGGGATGAGATGCCCGAAAAGAAGAGCTCGCTGAGCGCTGAAACAGGCGTGATCATCAGGCATTCTCCGATCTTGTTGATTATGACTTCCTCTTCTTTGATCCGGTATGGCTGTGGTATCCTTATTGCCTGGCTCCTGCCGGACATAAAAGGTCTGGTACGGTAAAGTGTGGTCGATGTATTCATTGTGAACACCTCCTTTACCCAAAAGATATATCATGATATATCTCAAGTCAATGCCCCGACGGATATCTGATAACAGTTTAACAGAGACTAGCAAGAAATCCCCCATCCTCAACGTTAACATAGTTAATGTAGCTGTCGGGCTATGTTCCGGTGTTTTTCCACAAATACTTCCCGGTTGCAACAGAGAACAAGCCTGTATTTGAAGGGGCTGAGCTCAATATAATATCTATTCCGGGGGAGGCACTCTGCAAGGAGTGCAGCGCTATGTACAATGTGATGCGCAACGAAGGAAAGTGCCCAAAGTGCGGATCGCGCAGCAAGAAGATACTTGGAGGTCAGCAGTTCAGAGTTCTTGAGATAGGCGTGGCAGAACCCGCCCGGTTGAATCCTGAAATCCCTGAAACGCAGTAAAACAAACACTTCAGAGATTTGCAAAAAATGGCCAAATGTCGGAACGATGCACGCTATTGTCGTCAGTCTAAAGCGGAATCAAGTCCGGGAGTTCTTTTGTATGCATCTGAAATATAGTTTCTGAATGCAAGGTATGCTCCTCTGAGCTTCCTTTTTTCCGGATATAGTATAAGGGTTACAAGATCCTGTTTAGGCTCAATAGGAAGTGCGGCTATTTCCGCGTCTTCCAGGCTCATTGCTGTACTTTCTGTAGCAAGAATTATGCCTACACCATCACGGACCATGTCCTGCATCAGGCTGGTTTCGGATGTGTTCATGAAGGAAACATTGAAAGGAATGCCGTTTTCCCGGTACAGCTTTTCCATCTCTACATAGAAATGGGAATCCTTCTCACCTGTGAGAAGCGGAAATTTCCCAAGTTCTGAAATCGGCATTATGTTGGAACTGATGCCGGACATCTTTCGGCTAATCACAGCATATAATCTTTCATTATCTATTTCTGTGTATTCAAAATCAGGCATATTGTCGCGCCTGCATTTTATTATTGCAAAATCAAGGTCCCCCTTACGCAGCATGTCGTATGCGGCATAGTTGTCGGTGACTTTTATGTTGCCCATTACATTGCTGTTTGTAGCGAAAAAGGACGAGAGTATACGTCTGAGAGGCGACTTGCCATAAAAAGGATATACGCCGACTCTGAGGACAGGCTTTTCATCAGAACGTTCCATGTCGAATGCCTGAAACAGGTCATCTATAGACTCGATTATCTTCTTCGCGTATTCGCAGAACTTTACTCCGTCTGAAGTCAGCGACACGCTGTGGGTATCTCTATTGAATAGTTTTACCTGGAGTTCTTCTTCCAGCGCATTGATCTGGTGGGATATCGCCGGCTGTGTGACATATAAAGCCTTCGCTGCACCGGAGAAACTCTTCTGTTTTGCAACTTCCAGTACGTAATAAACCTGCCTGATTTCCATAATGAGAATCCCCTTTAATGAAATAAAGTGTTGCTTTACGATACTCATATTATAAATGAAATAAAAGAAGACAGACCACCGGATTTCTCTTTTCCGGTGGTTATTAGTTTGGTTTATAACCGCATAAAGAGCAGGCATTTCCGTTTTGTGCCGGCTGCCTATAAAGTTAAATTACGCAAAAGCTCTGAGGAATCACATGATTCCGCTCAGGAAGA
>Ga0310695_10010621_pt1 | contig 13402 bp, 8 predicted proteins | sample RumenRJG_04DNA_FD_203882 | JGI IMG/M metagenome (GOLD analysis project Ga0310695, IMG submission 203882) | Bovine rumen microbial communities from Lethbridge, Alberta, Canada - RJG_04 (v2) (version 2) | ecosystem: Host-associated > Mammals > Digestive system > Stomach > Rumen | place: Canada...
CTCGGATATGAGCAGCATTTTCTGACCGTCCGGGCTGATCCTGCTGCAGTTGATATTTCCCTGAGGAAAATCGTACCAGGAAATGTTCTTCCTATTCATAGTATAGGACCAGATTCTTGTATATTCCCGCTCCGGCTGCAGGATATACAGTATATGTTTGTTTTGATCAAAATGCACTTTTTCTTTTGATGGGAAATTTTCATCTGAGATAAAGAGAGCTTCTGAGGTCAGACTGCTGTCAGAGAGATTTAACATGTACTTGAAGTATACATGATCAGTTTCAGCATCTGAAGTCTTCCGCTCTGCGATGTCTATAAAATGCAGATTGTCGCCTTCCAGATATAGGGGCTTGAGATAATAGCTTAATAAAAATTTTGAATAAGAGTCTTCTTCCTTCGTCTCCGGGAAACCGGGTATTTCAGTCCTTGCCGTTTTTATAATCTGGGTCTTAGACATGCTGTGAATGATGGTTTCGTTATCTCGGACCCAGAAAATATGGTCAGAATCTTCTGAGACAAGCCAGTCCCGATTATAGAAAAGAGGGTCTGCATGAAATGCCATCCGAGTGTTGTCTCCATTAGAGGCCATGGACAGAGAGCTGTATCTGTTGTCAGTTTCCATAGGAGCATATTTTATGATCTTTCTTTGATCCAGGAGACAAAAGAATATATTTTTCCCGGTCATCTTGGCGATGTCGCTGCAATATGCCGGGAATGCGTTAGTTATACAGTCAAGCGATTGCCCGTCAAAGACATAGAGTTTTCCTTGACTTGTGATAGGAATAAAATATTTTTTCCTGTCTGCCGGGGGGAGGAAACCAGTCATATTTGCGGGAAGTTCCTGATTCGACAGCTCGCTGCCATCAGAAGAATCCAGCATGAAAATATGTGCATAGCAGCAAAAAAGCAAAAGCGGGGATGATTCCTCAGGTTTAAAGCCCGGAAGAATCTTAACAGACTTCTCTGCAGAAATGGAAGCATAAGAAGTGTCTCCGTTTGCCGCCATTGAGGAACGGTGATATTCATTACTCCACTTTGCTTTGCAGCGGATAGGGGATGACAGGGTGACTGCCCTGAGTACATAAACCGGCTCTAAATCAGTATTACTGCGAATTCCTGCATAGTAGACGGTGTCCCCTCTGCCGTCAGGAGAGGTTTCTGATTGTATATCATATACTTCAGAAAAGGGTTCGGAATCTATCTGCAGTGTTTCTCCTGTCTCAGGGTCACATGCAAAAAGATATTTTTCATAACCTTGCTCAACTTTTGATGAAAAGATAAGGAATCGGCCTCCGGATGAGAGTACAGCCTTGACGGGAGAACCAATCAGGGACTTTTTCTCTGAATCGGAACTGCTTTCAGAGTCGGGACTGCCTTCATTACCTGGACTGTCTTCAGAGCCGAGATTTCCTTCTGATTCAGTGGAGCTTTCCGGGATGAATTCGTCATCTGACTGCGCAGCTGTGCCGGTCCTCAGATCCTGAAGAGAATCAGCAGGAGAAGAGTTCTTGGGACTGCCGGAGATCTGCTCCTTCTGACCCGCTGAATCATTCCCGGGAATATGCTCCCGGTCAGTATCCTGATTGCTTTTCAGTACATATTTACACTCGGAGAAAAGAGCCCCGTCTTTCGCATCGAGGACACAGACTCCTCCTGAAGTGAGGATGAAGATTCGGTCCGGTTTTTCGACAGCAGCGTCTGTCGGACGCATGTTTCCTGTGTCACCGCCAGAATCAGTCCTGTTTTTGGCATCGGAGCAGCTTTCGTCGCCCGAGCTGCTGTTTTTGACATCAGTGCTGCCGCTGGAGCTGCTGTCAGTGGAATTGTCAGCATCGCTGCCACTGCCCGAAACATACACAGCCGCGCACACAGTATTGAGGACAGTGGTCTTCCATAGCTGCTCTCCGGTAGTATAGTCAAAACATGCCGCAGTATGGCCGCCGCAGAGGACGATCCTGTTATTGTCGAGGACAGCTTCCCCGGACCAGTTTTCAATCATTTCAGGAAACTGTATTTCACAGACCCGCCCGCAGGTCTCAGAGTCCCAGACGATTACATTATCTCCGGACATGGCCAGCAGATGAGAACCGTTCGGACTTGACAGCAGGTCCTCATTCAGATAACTATCAGTGCTGACCACGGCACATGCTGCAAGCATGTATTCTCCGAAATTTGGAGTCAGAGTGGGTTTATACAGGTTCAGTGCCTGGGCCAGCAGATATTGTGCTGAAGGGAGAAGGATGTCAGGTCTTTCTCCGGCGGCTTTTTGTGATTCATCCGGAAGGACTGAGAGGAGATTTTGGACTGCCTGGAGATTATCGCCCTGGTCCAGAAGATCCTGAGCCTCTTTTGAAGTAATCTCAGCCTGACGGAGCCACAGGTCAGCATTTGACTTTTCAAGTTGGCGGTTTTTGGAAAGAGCATACATGGAAAAGCAGGTGACTGCGGCAAGGCAGACTATAGCAGCTGCGGCAATACGCTGCAGCTCGTAGATTCTGTGCCTCTGTTTTAAATCATCATAGTTCAGCCCCAGGATGGGGGCGGCAATGCGAAGGAGAGCGTCGCCGCGCAGCTTTTTCAGGACATCACGGACAGTTTCGCCCCTGGCGTCCGCAGCCAGCATTTCATCCGGCATGCTGCCGGAACCCACGAAGGCATCCGGGAAAATATCCGCAGGCTCTCCGCTGGTCATGACAGCAAGGATATGATCCCGGTCATGGTATTCCAGGAAGGTTTCAATCTCCAGATTGACCCAGGGAGATCTCTTTGTCTCCGGGGAACAGATAATGATGAGCCATCTGGATTTTTTCAGAGCTTCCCTGATATGTGATCCGAAGGCAGCGCAGGCTGACAACTCCCCGTCGTCCAGAAAAACGCGCCGGATTCTGCCGGTTTTTTTCAGCTTGTCCGCGTTTTCGTGAGAAGATATATCGGGAAGTCCGATGCCGGATAAAAGAGGAGCGCGAAAATGCTCCAGGTTCTTCTGCAGAGCTCTGGCGGCAGCGCTGTCGACTGCTCCGTGTTTATAGCTTATAAAGGCATCATATTCCGGGATTTCTGAGAGAAATTCACCGGAGGGTGTAATCTTTGAGTGGTCTGCCATGTTGACTCCTCACGGACCGGGCGGGCTGACCCGGAAAAAAGAAATAGTCCTTGGCGCCGGCTGGGGGGAGCGGTCATAGTTCCCTGTGCCGGCAGGAGTAATTGGAAGAACAGATAAACTGTGTTATAATGCTGTGAAAAACAAAAAAAGAAGGAATCTGCGCAGTGCGGTTTGTGCATTTATAATAATGAACGCGCTATATACACATTATAAATGAATGTGCATTTAAAATAAATGGACTGCATGCACATTCACAGTTGAGTCAGGAAACTGTGGCAGCCTGATCAGCGCCTGATCAGCTTACAGGAGCAGGATATAAATTTGGAAAACAGGATCAACTACAGTAGAGAAACACAGAAAATAATAGACAAGATGCAAACTGAAAAAGACAGGCAGCAGGCGCCCCGCCTTTTGCTGCACAGCTGCTGTGCTCCCTGTTCAAGCCACTGCATGGAGTACCTGCGGGAGTTTTTTGACCTGACGGTCTTTTATTACAACCCCAACATTACCGTCCCCCGGGAATATGAGAAGCGGCTGGCGGAGGAAAAGCGGCTGATCGAGGCCTACAACCGCCAGGTGGAAGAACAGGATTTTTCCGGCATGCACTCCACACGGGCGGCGGGAAAGATCAAAATTCTGGAGGCTCCCTACAACCCGTCGGACTGGTTCGAATCCGTTCGCGGACTTGAGGACTGCCCCGAGGGAGGGGACCGGTGTACAGTCTGTTTCAGGATGCGTCTGCAGAAGACAGCGGAGGAAGCTGCCAGGGGCGGCTTTGACTACTTTACGACCACGCTCACCATCAGCCCGCTCAAAGACGCTCAGAGGCTGAACAGGATCGGGTTAGAGGAAGCGGACAGGCACGGTGTCAAATGGCTTCCTTCGGATTTTAAGAAGAAAGACGGCTACAAGCGCTCCATCGAACTCTCACACACCTTTGGACTCTACCGCCAGAATTACTGCGGATGCATTTACTCAAAGGCAGAGGCGGAAGAAAGGGAGAAACAGGCAGCATGCGGTTTAACGGGCCGGCATTAAAGTACGGCTGGGACAGACGCGGCTATAAGCTGCATGAATTACGATGCGCTGAACCGCTGATATAGCCGCCGGCAGAGCTGATGGTAAAGCCGCCGGCAAAGCCGCTGATAAAGCCGCCGGCAGAGCCGCTGATCAAGTTTCCGGAAAAGCCGTTGATAAAGCCGCCGGCAGAGCTGATGATCAAGCTGCCGGCAAAGCCGCCGCAAAAGGTTATTCCTTGACAAAGCGGCGGTATTTTGACATTATTTACGAATTAGGCATAAAATATTTCAGGCCTTGTGCTGATATATTGATGATAGTACATGCGGCTTTGTGCCGATAAAATGATGATAGACCGATAAAATGATCATAGATGACAGTAAAAGAAAGGGGATTGATTTGGACCAGTTTCTCAACCTGATTTCAAAAGAGATGGCATCCGCCTTTGAGGCGGCCGGATATGACAGCGCGCTTGGCAGAGTGACGGTATCCAACCGTCCCGACCTGTGCGAATACCAGTGCAATGGAGCCATGGCCGGCGCAAAGCGCTACCGCAAGGCTCCCTTTATGATCGCTGACGATGTAGCAAAGATTCTCAAAGAAAAAAATGACGGTGCCGGCTCCGCGGTCTTCTCCAAGGTCGAGGTTGTAAAGCCCGGTTTCCTGAATCTGGATGTGAGCGAGAGCTTCCTGCAGTCTTACCTGCAGCAGATGGCCGGCGATGGCAGGCTTGGCATGCCGCTTCCGGAAAAACCGGAGAAGATCATCATCGATTACGGCGGTCCCAACGTTGCCAAGCCCCTGCATGTGGGACACCTGCGCAGCGCCGTCATCGGAGAGGCGGTCAAGCGGATCGCCCGCTTCCACGGAGAGGACGTCATAGGAGACATCCATCTGGGTGACTGGGGACTGCAGATGGGTCTGGTGATTACGGAACTCAAAAAAAGGATGCCTGACCTGCCCTACTTTGATCCTGATTTCAAGGGAGAATATCCGGAAGAGGCTCCTTTCACCGTTTCCGAGCTCGAGGAGATCTATCCTTTCGCCAGCGCCAGATCCAAACAGGATCCCGAATATTATGCGGAAGCCATGGACACCACACGACGCCTGCAGGAAGGCGAGCGCGGATTCTATGCCCTCTGGCAGAAAATCGTCGCGGTCTCCGTGGCGGATATGAAGCGCAACTACGAGAACCTGAACGTGACTTTTGACCTCTGGAACGGCGAGGCCAGCGTACATCCCGTCATCCCCGGCATGGTCGCGGATCTTAAGGCCGGCGGTTACGCCTATGAGAGCCAGGGAGCCCTTGTTATCGATGTCTCCAAAGAGACCGATTCCAAGGAGATCCCTCCCTGCATCGTCCTCAAGTCCGACGGTGCTTCCCTCTACACCACAACCGACCTGGCGACCATCAAAGAAAGGGTGGAGAAATATCATCCGGACCGGATCATTTACATAACCGACAAGAGACAGGAGCTTCACTTCACTCAGGTCTTCCGCGCCGCGCAGAAGTCCGGCCTTGTGGAGCCGGAGACAGAACTGGTCCATATCGGCTTCGGGACCATGAACGGAAAGGACGGCAAGCCATTCAAGACCCGCGAGGGCGGCGTCATGCGTCTGGAGACCCTCATAGCGGATATCGACGCCGAGATGCTGTCCAAGATCAGCACCAATCCCGAGATTCCCGCCGAAGAAGCGGCGGAGACCTCCCGCCAGGTAGCCCTGGCTGCCCTCAAATACGGCGACCTGTCCAATCAGGCTTCCAAGGATTATATTTTCGATATCGAAAAATTCACTTCCTTCGAGGGAGACACAGGCCCCTACATCCTCTACACCATCGTCCGCATGCGCTCCATCCTGCAGCGCTACATGGCGGAGGAGGGTGCGTCGGATCCCACTGACCTCGCCCTGGGCACTCCTGCCAGCGACGTTGAGAAAAAGCTCATGATGGATCTCGCAGGCTTCAACGCCATGATGGAAGGCGCCTATACCGACATAGCCCCCCACAGAGTCTGCGCCTATATCTACCAGGTATCGAATGACTTCAACAGCTTCTACCACGCGACCAGGATTCTGACCGAACAGGACAAGGCACAGAAGGAATCATGGATCGCCCTCCTGCACCTGACAGAGCGCGTTCTGTCCACCTGCATCGATGTGCTGGGATTCTCCGCGCCCGAACGGATGTGATTAAAGCAGCGAGGAAAGCGGCCTCAAATGCCGAGCTTGCTCGAGCATTTGAGGACATTTTCACAAACCGCTTGCGGTTTGTTAGCGCCACACACATGAGCACAGAGCAACGCAAAGGCGCGGGACGCGCCTGCCGCGGGGCGGGGTGCGAATGTGTGGAGCGCTGTGAGAGCGCGGAACGCGCGCAGCAGCGCGTGCTTTAATCACAGAATTAGGAAAAGCAGCGAGGAAAGCGGGCTCAAATGCCGGAAAACCCTGTTCCGGACACAGAATTTTTATTTTACATTCCTGTCTAAACATGTTATGTTACATAATAGTTACCCGAAAACATAATTTCGAAGCAGCCAGCGAAATATTCCGTATGCCGGCGCATGCGTGTATACTGCGATGAGGTATTCGAATGGACAAAGGGAAAATCACGGTCTTTTCCGGAGATGGAAAGGGAAAAACAGCAGCCGCCCTCGGGATCGCGCTCGACGCCGCGGCAGACGGTAAAACCGTTGTTGTCATCCAGTTTTTGAAGGGAAAGGGCCTGGCGGAAGCAGAATTCTGCAAACGCATGGAACCGGAGATCAAAATATTCCGGTTTGAAAAATCTGATGTGGATTTTGATGACCGCCCTTCTCACCAGCAGGAAAGCGATGTCTCGAGTATCAGAAACAGTCTTGGCTTTGCAAGAAAAGTTCTGGCTACTGGAGAATGTGACATTCTGATCCTGGACGAAGTCCTGGGCGTGATCGACAACAACATCATTTCGGTCAGTGAGCTCTGTGACCTTGTCGACCACAGGGGAGGCACAGAGGTGATTTTCACAGGGAGAGTGATGAACGACGAGCTCTGCGCCTTTGTAGATGAGATCTCCCAGATCTCCACAGTGTATTTCAAAAAGTTTGACCCATAAAATGTAATATCGGAAGTTCCATCAGGAACTTCCGATAAAAGGCCGCTGAAAGCGGCCGGGAATCGATTATGGGGTTCTCCGAACGGAGTGAAGAGGTTTCCTATAATACTGTTACTTTGCCCGCCTGCAGGATACTCTTATGGTTTTTTGCGGCGTGCCACATAGAATCTTACCAGGAGGAAAAAATGGCTGTTTTTACAAAATCTGCAGTTGCAATCGTGACTCCTTTTAAGGAGGATGACTATTCGGTCAATTATGACGCGTTTGCGGATCTGATCGATTTCCATGTTGCCAACGGGACCGATGCAATCGTCGTCTGCGGGTCTACAGGTGAGGCCGCGACCATGACAGAGCAGGAGCATCTCGAAGTCTGCAAGTTCTGCATCGACTATACCAAAAAGCGTGTCCCTGTCATTGCGGGCAGCGGCTCCAACTGCACGCAGACTGCGATCGAGCTCTCCAGAGACATTGCCTCTTACGGCGCAGACGGTCTGCTGGTCATCTATCCTTATTACAACAAGGCGACACAGAACGGCCTTGTAAAGCACTTTACCACGGTTGCAGAAGCATCAAACGGATGCCCTGTTATCCTCTATAACGTGCCCAGCCGCACGGGAGGAAACATCAATCCCGAGACAGTGGCACGTCTGGTCAAGGACGTTCCCAATATCGTGGGTATCAAAGAGGCGAGCGGCAATATCAGCCAGATCGTCAAGCTCATGACCCTGACAGACGGCAATATCGAGCTCTTCTCCGGAAACGACGACCAGGTCGTCCCGCTCATGTCCATGGGCGGACTCGGAGTCATTTCCGTTGTCGCCAACATTGCCCCCAAAGCTGTCCACGACATGTGCGACAAGTTCCTCAAGGGCGATGTGGCAGGCGCTGCAAGGATCCAGAAGGACACTCTTGCCCTCTGCGAGAACCTCTTCACAGAGGTAAACCCGATCCCCGTCAAAAAGGCCTGCAACCTGATGGGCATGAATGTGGGACCCCTCCGCATGCCTCTCACTGAGATGGAAGAGCCTAATGCCAAAAAGCTCGAAGACGCAATGCGTGCATTCGGACTGCTCTGAGAAATGTGACACGGGGCAGGTGCTTTTGTCACATGAATGTGATAGAGCACCTGCTCTTTTTCTATTTAATTTTTCATAAAGACAATAAACCAGGGAGGAGAAAAAATGATTAAAGCGATTTTACATGGAGCCTGCGGAAAAATGGGACACATGATCACGGATATTGTCTCTAAGGACCCCGAGATCTGCATTACTGCGGGTGTTGACGCGTTCGGAAGCACATATGCTGATTTTCCCGTTTACAAATCCCTGGATGAATGCAGTGAAGAGGCAGATGTCATAATCGATTTTTCCAACGCGTCCGCAGTTTCCGCTCTCTTTGATTATTGCGAAAAGAAGAACATCCCTGTGGTCGTCTGCACGACGGGACTTTCCGAAGAGCAGACTGAGCTCATGAATAAGACTTCGGAGAAGGTGGCAGTGCTCAAAAGCGCGAATATGTCGGTCGGCATCAACCTTTTGCAGAATCTGCTGGCAGAGGCGGCTCCAAAGCTTGCCGCAGCCGGTTTTGACATTGAGATCGTGGAAAAGCACCACAACCAGAAGGTGGATTCGCCCAGCGGAACTGCCCTTGCTCTGGCAGACAGCATCAATGACGCGCTGACGGAAAAATATGACTATGTCTATGACCGCAGCGAAAGGCGCATGAAGAGACCTGTCAAAGAGATCGGAATCTCCGCCATCCGGGGCGGCACGATCGTCGGTGACCACGATGTGATCTTCGCAGGCCAGGACGAAGTCATTACTTTTTCACACAGGGCATACAGCCGCGCGGTATTCGGAAAAGGCGCTGTAGAAGCCGCGAAGTTCCTCGCCGCAAAACCCGCAGGCCTTTACAGCATGCACGACGTGCTGGCATGAAGCATTTGATAGTGAAGAACCATTTTAAGACGATTGAAGACAGAATGTTGTGAAGATCAAAAGCCGGGACAAGGACCTGCTTTTTGCCGCTATTGACTCCGAATTCACATAAATCATGTTAGAAAAGAGGAAAAATGAAGCTTCGCCCATGTATTGATATCCACGGAGGACATGTCAAGCAGATCGTCGGGGGATCGATTGGACAGGGGACTTCAGTAAAAGAGAATTTTGTATCTGAACACGGGGCTGCCTACTATGCTGCCCTTTACCGGGAAGCCGGTCTCAAGGGCGGCCATATTATCCTTCTGGACAGCGCTGCTTCAGATCCGGATGCCTACCGGGCAGACCGCGTGCAGGCTCTGTCGGCTCTTTCCGCTTTTCCCGGCGGGATGCAGATCGGCGGAGGGATCAATCCCCAAAACGCAGGCAGCTATCTGTCAGCGGGAGCTTCCCACGTGATCGTCACTTCCTATGTGTTCAGAAACGGAAATCTTGACGCGGACAGGCTGCGGGAGATGGAAGAGGCCGTCGGAAAAGACAGACTGGTTCTGGATCTAAGCTGCAGAAAGAGAGAAGACGGAGCTTTTGTGGTTGTCACAGACCGCTGGCAGCGTTTCACCAGCTGGGTGATCACAGAGGAAAATCTGAGAGAATTGAGTTCGCACTGTGATGAGTTTCTCATCCATGCCGCGGATGTCGAAGGGAAGAGAGGCGGAATTCAGGATGAACTCGTTCAGATTCTGGGTGTGTTCTGCCGCCATCACCATTTTCCGGTCACATATGCCGGAGGAATACGACAGCCCGAAGACCTGACCAGGATTGCTGAGCTTTCCGGCGGCAGTCTCGATGTGACAGTTGGCAGTGCGCTGAAGATTTTCGGCGGAGACCAGGACCTCTATGAGCTTGCCGCGGCTGCGGACCGCCTGCGAAAAATACTGCGGAAGGCGGATGGCGACATTCAGTGAGTCCGCGGACCGCTGAGGAACAATATCGATATTGCGAAAGACGGGAAACCGCATTGCCAATGCCAGTGTTCCGCTTATGATCAATACTGCGTCAGATGAAAAAAATGCATTGCGCGGTTCTGCAGACCGTGTCATAAGAAAAAAGAAAAACCGGCACAGATCAATGTGCCGGTTTTGTGATTTCTTTCATAAATAGTATGTCAATATCTTCATGTCAGTTTTTTATGTCAGAATTAATCCCACTGAATATATTCATCTGCCCGGGAGACTGTCAAAGCTGTCCGGATTAATAGACATTGTTCAACATTTCCGCAGATTGGAATATTAGTAAAACTTCTGAATCAGAGTTTTGTGACGTTAACAGCCTGAGGTCCTTTCTGACCCTGGATCACATCATATTCGACTGCTTCGCCTTCTTCCAGAGACTTGAAACCTTCCTGATTGATACCACTGAAGTGAACGAATACATCGTTGCCTTCAGAATCAGAAATAAATCCAAATCCCTTTTGGTTGTTGAACCACTTGACAGTTCCTTTACTCATTGCTGGCACCTCCAAAACAAAATAATTAAAACTTGTATAATGCATAAAAAAAATGCGCTACATTTTCTTTAGTGCAACAGATTTAACATAACACAAGTAAAATCAAAAGTAAAGCGTTTTTCCCTTGTATAAGGATTTTCAGATGTACAAAAAAATAACCCCTTTGATATAGCAAAATGAGTGTCCTGTTGCTTCTTTACTTCACAGTTTTAAAATGCTAATATAATAAAAGGCAAAAGCGGATTTATGCTAAGCAGAGGACTGTTCCCGGGATATTGATTTACAGGTTTTCGGAAAGCATGAACTGCCTGACAATCCATTCTGATGGCAGGTCGTCATCCTGTCAGCTTTTTACAGACACTCTTTGGGGGTATACATGAACAATAAAATCCGGACAGAAGCTGTCAAACATCTATTTGAGGCAATACTGACACTCCAGGACGAAGAGGAGTGTTTTCAGTTTTTTGAGGATCTGTGTACGGTAAATGAACTGTTGTCGCTCTCTCAGAGGTTCGAAGTGGCCTCCATGCTCAAACGCAAAGATACATATCTTAAGATCGCTGAGAAGACCGGCGCGTCGACTGCGACCATAAGCCGCGTCAACCGCTCGCTCAGTTACGGAAATGACGGCTATGATATGGTCTTTGCCAGAATGAAATCCTACCAGATGCCTGAAACAGACCAGCGTCCGGATAGAAGATCAAGGAAATGAATGCAGGATGCGGGGCGGATTTGGATCACAGCCTGCCCTGCCGGGAGGGGACGGTCTCTGTACGGCAGGGCACAAATTATAACTTTGTCCCGCAAAGATTATCCTGAGGGGAAATGCCCTGCTGTCGATAACAAGGGGACAGCCGGCGGATAAACGGTGTATATGAAAACCATGAATGAAAACAGAAACAGAATAGTGCCTGCTGCAGTTTTTTTGGGGGGAATGCTGATCTATTTTCTTGCAGTCCTTCCTTTTTTAATTACTCACGACGGCCTGTTCTTTTATTACGGAGATTATAATGTCCAGCAGGTTCCTTTCCTGATCTTCGCCCATCGCGCGGTCCGCCAGGGGCGTCTGTTCTGGAATCCTCTGGTGGACCTTGGCGGCAATATGGGAGGAACCTTTTCCTTTTATCTCTGGGGGAGTCCCTTCTTCTGGCTGACGATTCCCTTTCCCGAGGCATGGCTTCCCTATATGATGCCCTTTTTGATGGCTCTCAAATGCGGGACGGCCTCTGTCACTGCCTATGCCTGGATCAGGACACAGACAAGGACTGACAGGGCAGCAGCTCTGGGGGCTTATCTCTATGCCTTTTCCGGTTTTCAGGCCTGTAATATTGTCTTCCAGCATTTCCACGACACGACAGCCTTTTTCCCGTTATATCTACTGTGCTTTGACCGCTTTGTCGAGGGAAGGAGAGAAGGCGGGAGTGAAGGCAAAGGACCAGGCAGGGGGCTGTACGGCTTCATCCTTATGACGGCCCTGATGTCCGTGATCAACTATTATTTCTTCTTCGGACAGGTGGTCTTCCTGGTCCTCTATTACACAGTACGCTGGGGGATCAGGAGCGTGCGGGCGGAAGGCATACTGTCTGCCCTGGCGCAAGTTCTGCAGATCGCCGCGGCTGCGGCAGCCGGCCTTCTTCTGGCCGCCTTTTTCCTGGTGCAGTCTGTAGGCGGAATCATGGGCAATTCCCGCATATCGGAATTTCTCAGCGGCTATGATCTGGTTGTTTACCCCGATTCGACGACTCCTCTGGCTATATTGAAATCCCTGTTTATGGTGCCGGACCTGATTGCCCGCGGCACGCTTTTTTCCAGTGATTATATAAGGAACGGGTCGCTGGCTTTTTATCTGCCCTGCTTTGCTATGGCCGGCGTCTTTGCCTTCCGCATGATTCGGCACAGAAACTGGAAAAACACACTCCTTACAGTGCTGGCGGTAATGGCTTTTGTCCCGGTTCTCTGTTCGATATTCTCCGCTCTGAACGAAAACTATTACGCGCGCTGGTTCTATATGCCTGTCCTTTTGTGTGCCTGTATGACCGCGGAAGTCCTGGAAGAAAAGGAGTGCTCTGCCTTTTCAAAGGGGGCGGCTCTTTCACTTGCCTGTACAGGGCTCTTTATCCTTATGTGCTTTCTGCCTGTATATGAGGGCGGGGAATGGAGCTTTACGAAAATATGTGAAAACAGAAAACTTCTGAACATGGAAATCATGGCAACCCTTCTGTGTTCAGCTCTGCTCTTAGTCATAATCCTGATCAAACGGAAATTCAACGACCTGTTTCCTGTATTTGAAAAATCCACCGGGACCGGCAGAAGAGATGAGAATCCGGTCTCTGATGAAGCTGTCGCTTCGGACAGTCTCCCCAAAAAAGGCGGAGATGACAGCCCTGTCCTTTCGGACGAACTGTCCCAGAGGGATGAGAAAATCAGCCCTGTCCTTTCGGACGAACTGTCCCAGAGGGATGAGAAAATCAGCCCTGTCCTTTCGGACGAACTGTCCCAGAGGGATGAGGAGATCAGCCCTGTCCTTTCAGAAGATCTCTCCCAAATGGATGAGAACGGTGATTCCGTTGGCTCAGAAGACAATGGTTCCGTTGGTTCAGATAATTCCCCGCAAGAGGTGGATAAGGGTTCCGGTCTGAAAGAAAGGAAAAAACCCACCTTTGTTCCCGGCCTTGTGTGCCTGCTGCTGACCATGGTCTGCTGTGTCATCTCGACAATGGCAGTGGTGAAAAACGGCAGTTCTCTGAT
>Ga0310695_10010623_pt1 | contig 13398 bp, 5 predicted proteins | sample RumenRJG_04DNA_FD_203882 | JGI IMG/M metagenome (GOLD analysis project Ga0310695, IMG submission 203882) | Bovine rumen microbial communities from Lethbridge, Alberta, Canada - RJG_04 (v2) (version 2) | ecosystem: Host-associated > Mammals > Digestive system > Stomach > Rumen | place: Canada...
TGCGGCTGTGCCGCATAAATCGGCCGAAGGCCGCTATAATCACTGCAAAACAGCGTCTCCTGATTATGGTTGAAAAGTGCGAAGCCGTGGAGCGGTAGCGAGAACATCAACCGTCGGAGTTTTTCCCAAACCGCGCAGAGGGTCGCAAAGGTTCGGCAGCCCAAAGTAAAATAGGGGAACCTCCAAGGCAGATTCCGACTGACGCGCGCGGTTGAGATGTGATATACTATTCCGCGACGTTGACATCAACAACACACAGGGGGAACAATATGGCAACGACAGTCTTTGACATGAACGGCTTTCCGAAGGTCGGCATCCGGCCCATCATCGACGGCCGCCGGCGCGGCGTGCGCGAGTCGCTCGAAACGCAGACGATGGACATGGCCCGCGCGGCCGCGAAGCTGATCAGCGACAACCTGCGCTATCCCGACGGCTCGCCCGTCCAGTGCGTCATCGCCGACACGACGATCGGCGGACGGTACGAGGCGGCGCTGTGCGCGAACAAGTTCCGCGACAGCAACGTCGGCGTCTCGCTCTCCGTGACGCCGTGCTGGTGCTACGGCACCGAGACGATGGATCTCGATCCGCAGATTCCCAAGGCCGTCTGGGGCTTCAACGGCACGGAGCGCCCCGGCGCCGTCTACCTCGCGTGCATGCTCGCGGGCTACGCGCAGCGCGGGATGCCGGCGTACGGCATCTACGGACACGAGGTGCAGAACCGCGACGAGTCCGACAGGATTCCCGCCGACGTCGCGGAGAAGATCCTGCGCTTTGCCAAGGCCGGCCTCGCCGTCGCGATGATGAAGGGCAAGAGCTACCTGTCGATCGGCACGTCCGCGATGGGCATCGCGGGCTCGTTCGTCGACGTGGACTTCATGCAGGACTACCTCGGCCTCGCGCCCGAGAACATGGACGAGTGCGAAATCCTCCGCCGCATCGAGGAGGGCATCTACGATAAGGACGAGTATGAGAAGGCGCTCGCGTGGATGCGCCAGAACCTCAAGGAGGGCCGGGACTACAACCCGCCCAAGATCCAGAAGTCGCGCGCCGCGAAGGACAGGGACTGGGAATTCATCGCGAAGATGGCGATCATCATTCGCGACATGATGGTCGGCAACCCGAAGCTCCAGGAGATGGGCTTCGGCGAGGAGGCGGTGGGCCGCAACGCGATCGCGGGCGGCTTCCAGGGCCAGCGCCAGTGGACCGACCACTGGCCGAACGGCGACGTCGCGGAGGTGATGTGCAACTCGTCGTTCGACTGGAACGGGAAGAAGATGCCGCAGATCCTCGCGACGGAAAACGACTCGCTCAACGGCATCTGCATGCTCCTGATGTGGCTGCTCACCAACAAGGCGTCGATGTTCGCGGACGTGCGCACGTACTGGAGCGACGCGGCCGTGAAGCGCGCGACGGGCAGGGGCCTGCCGAAGGACGCGAAGGCGGGCATCATCCATCTGCTCAACTCGGGCTCGTGCTGCCTCGACGCGGCGGGCGCGATGAAGGAGAAGGGCAGGCCGGTCTTCAAGAACTGGTGGGACGTCACGCAGAAGGATATCGACGCGACACTGAAGGCGACGAAGTGGGTGCCGGCGGGCGTCGAGTACTTCCGCGGCGGCGGCTTCTCCAGCTCGTTCCTGACGCCGAAGGGCCTGCCGCTGACGATGATCCGCATCTCCATCGTGAAGGGCCAGGGCCCCGTCCTCCAGATCGCGGAGGGGTGGTCGGTGGAGCTCGACGCGCAGCAGCAGAAGACGCTGATGGAGCGCACGAACCCCGAATGGCCGTGTACATGGTTCACGCCGCGTCTGACGGGCAAGGGCTTCTTCAAGGATGTCTATTCCGTCATGAATGCGTGGGCCGCGAACCACGGCGCGATCGCCTACGGGCACATCGGCGCGGACCTCATCACGCTCGCGTCGATGCTGCGCATCCCCGTCGCGATGCACAACGTGCCGGATGAGCAGGTCTTCCAGCCGCACTGCTGGGGGCTCTTCGGCGCGTCCGACGACCCGACGGGCGCCGACTACCGCGCGTGCAGGAACTTCGGCCCGCTCTACGCCACCAACCGCTGACGCGGGGCGGCAGTTTTTGATATACTATCCACCACTCATTTTCCAAGGGGGGAAGTGGGTGGTGAATCGTTTGGGCTCGAAACAGGGTAACTCTGCCTATGAACAGGAACTGGATGGTCATGATGGTCGCGGCGGTCGGGGGACTCGCCGCCCTGTCGGCGTTCGGCATCTACGATGACGTCACGCCGGAAAAGTATCCCGACGCGGATTCGGTGCTGGTCGACAGCGCCGCGACGACGGAATTCCAGCCGGACGGCTCGTTCGTCGCCGTCGAGGAGCAGGCCATCAAGATCCTGACCGAGAAGGGGCGGATCGACGAAAGCACGATCTCGGTCGGCTTCAACCGCCGCTACGGCGTCGCGGAGATCGTGCGCGTCTCGGCCGTCGGCCCGGACGGCGTCGAGCGCGCCATCGACGTCACGGCGACGACGAAGGAGACGACGGACAACGCCTCGGCGAGCGAGAACATCTACGACCCTGAGGCGCGCAAGGTCGTCTGCTCCGTCCCCGGGCTCAAGGTCGGCGACGTGCTGAAGTATGCGACGCGCCGCCAGAACTTCAAGTCGCGCGTCGAGAACCAGTTCGCCGACATCGCGGTGCTCGAATGGGCGGTGCCGATGCTCCACCGCACCATCACCTTCATCGCGCCGAAGGAGCGCCCGCTCGTCAACACCGCCGTGCGCCACCCGCTCGGCAACGTGGACTACGCGGAAGAGACGCTGCCGGACGGCCGCATCCGCTACACGTGGACGGTCACGGACGCGCCGCAGGCGTTCGAGGAGCCGGACATGCCGCCCTTTTACACGCAGGTGCAGCACGTGCGCGTCTCGACCGCGAAGGACTGGCCGACGCTCTCGAAGTGGTACTGGGACCTGAGCGTCCCGCACCTCGAGAAGACGACCGCCGGCATCACGAACAAGGTGGCGGAGATCCTGGCGGCGACGGACGCGGCGGATCTGCCGCGGATCAAGGCCATCTACAAGTGGGTGGCGCAGGAGATCCGCTACATGGGCCTGACGATGGAGGACACCTCGCCCGGCTACGCGCCGCACGACGTGGAGATCACCTTCAGCAACCGCTACGGCGTCTGCCGCGACAAGGCGGCGCTCCTCGTGGCGATGCTGCGCATCGCGGGCCTCGAGGCGTATCCCGTGCTCATCCACGCCGGCGCGAAGATGGACCGGGAGGTGCCGCAGCCCTACTTCAACCACGCCATCGTCGCCGTGCGCGCGCCCGGTTCCGCGGCGGCGAACGGGGACGGCTTCATCCTGATGGACCCGACGAACGAATCGAGCCGCGACCTGATGCCGGCCTACCTCAGCGACCGCTCCTACCTCGTGGCGACGCCGTACGGCGAGGACCTGCACGTCTCGCAGGTGCCGCCCGCCGAGGCGAACAAGGTGCGGATCGTCTCGGACGGGTCGCTCGCCAAGGACGGCTCGGTGCTGCTCGACGCGCGCATCGACTTCCTCGGCTACAACGACACGATCTACCGCGGCGTCTTCCTGCGCCAGAAGCCCGACGACCGCCGCCAGATGTTCGAGCGGCTCGTGCGCAACGCGGCGGCGGGTTCGGAGCTCCTGGACCTGACGATCGAGCCGGCGGACCTGCAGGACACGGCGCGGCCGCTCGCGGCGCGCATCCTCGTGAAGGTGCCGGAAACGCTCGTGCGCGGCGAGACGCGCGACGAGTTCGTCGCGCCCCTCCTCTCGCGCCAGTTCGGCGCGGCGAACTGGCTCTTGAGCGGCGCGACCTCGCTCGAGAAGCGCCGCTTCCCGCTCGACATCGATTCGACGGCGAAGGTCGAGGAGACGCTGACGGTCCGTCTCGGCGAGTCGGTGGGCGCGGTCCTGTCGCTGCCGGACGACATCGCGATCGAGGGCGGCTATGCGTTCAGCCGCACGTACCGCGTCGCGGACGGCGTCTTCACCGCGCGCCGCAGCCTCGCGATCGACACCGTGGAGATTTCGGCGGAGGACTACCCGGGCGTGCGCGAGAGCATCAAGCGCGTGGAGGCGGCGGAGCGCAAGCGGCCCGTCTTCGCGAAGGACGCGCTCGCCAACGCGAACGTCCGCTACCTCGACAGCCGAGAGGCGGTCACGCTCCGGGACGCGTACAACTGGACGATCGAGCAGACGGTCTCGAAGGAGATCCTGACGTACGACGGCAAGAAGAACTCGTCGGAGCTGACATTCCACTTCAACCCGACGTGGAAGAAGGTCGAGCTCGTCTCCGCGACGGTGACGAACAGGGACGGCACGGTCGCGACGGTCGGCGAGAAGGAGATCAACCTCTTCGACTGCGACTGGGCGTCGTCCGCGCCGCGCTATCCCGCGTCGAAGAAGCTCGTCGTGAACCTACCGTCGGTCGAGGTCGGCAGCGTCATCACCTACACGACGCGCACGACGGTCACGAACGCGCCGGCGGCGTTCTACGCGCGGCGCTACTTCGACAGCTCCGAGCCCGTGGACCGCATGACCGTGGTCATCGACGGCGCGGGCGAGCATTTCGTCTTCGAAGGCGCGCCCGCGTCGATCAAGGCCGAGCCGATGCAGCCCGACGGCGTGCTGTGGCGCGAACACGCGATCGTCTCGAAGGGCGACTTCGCGCAGGCGGCGGCGCGGCTGCGGGCCGCGGCGGACGTGAAGCCGCTCGCGGGCGCGGTCGAGGCGACGACGCTGGAGGAGATCCGCAACTGGATGGCGAAGCACGTCCGGCTCGCGGGGCCCGCCCTCTACGAACTGCCGCTCGCCGCGCAGCTGACCGATCCCGCCACCGTGCTCAAGGAGCGCTACGCGACGCGGCTCGACTACGTGCGCACGCTCTGCGCGCTCCTGAAGGGCGCGGGCTACGACGCCGACGTGGTGTTCGCCGCGCCGGACGCGAACGACGCGGCGGCGCTTCAGCGCCTCAACATGTTCGAGAAGCCGAAGGAGACGGCGTTCGCGGCGGCGCTCTGCCGCGTGACGGTGCGCGAGGGCGGCTTCCTCCTGTGGGGCGGGACGCGGACGACGTACTTCCTCGGCACCGAGAACGAATATACGCCCGTGGGCGCGACGGCCTACGACGGCGCGCACTACCTCGATCCCGCGACGGGCGCGTTCGGCGTCGTCGCGAAGAGCGCGGCCGACCTCGCGTCGGAATCCGTCGCCGAGATGACGATCACCGTGCGCGAGAACGGCGCGGCGGACGTCGACGTGGTGGAGACGACGTACGGCCCGGGCGTGGGCGCGTTCCGCAAGGAGTACGCGGAGATGCTCGCCGAGGAGCGCAGCCGCCACTTCCAGGCGCTGCTCGGAAACCTCGCGCAGGCGGCGAGCGCGACGCAGGATCTGGTGACGGACATCGAGGGCTATCCCGCGCGGCTGTCGTACAGCGCGTACATCCCCGACTTCGCGACGGTGGCGGACGGCGCGATCACGCTGACGGTGCCGGCGTTCTACAAGCCGATCCTGCCGCTGACGGGCTCGGTGCGCACGACGCCGCTGATGGTCGGCGCGGCGGAGAAGTCGGTGACGAAGATCACGGTCGTCTTCCCCGAGGGCTACACGCTCGCCGAGCACCTGCCGGACGCATATGAACTTGTCAATCCGCTGAAGGCCGGCGAGCGCTGGCTCGACTTCGCGGTGACGAGCCGCACGGTCGACGGGCGGCTGACGGTGACGCTGACGCGCACGTCCGACAGGCATCCCGACGCGCTGCTCGCCAGGGGCTACTTCGCGCTCCTGAAGGACTGGACGCGCGAGGCGATGAGCCGGTCCAACCGCACGATCACCGTGCGTCGGCCCTAGGCTTTTCGGACGCGGGGAAATATGGTAAAATATTCCCCGTGGCGACGAAAGGCAAGATCACGGTCAACCTCGAATACGGCGCGCTCCGCTTCTTCTGCGGCGTCGTGCGCGTCATTCCGTACCGCGCGGCGATGCGGATCGCCGCGTTCATCGGGTGGTTCGCGACCGACGTCTGCCGCCTCAAGCGCGCGCGCACGATGGAGCGGCTGCGGCGCGTCTTCCCCGAAAAGGGCGACGCGGAGCTGCGGCGCATCGCGCGCCTCAGCTTCACCAACGTCCTCCAGACGGGCGTCGAGATGATCCGCGCGCCGTACCTCGACCGCGCGTGGATGGACCGCTACATTCAGGACGGCCAGCACTACAAGGACCGGCTTCAGTCGTACGTCGACGAGGGCAGGGGCGTCGTCATCATGGTGCCGCACGCCGGCAACTGGTACATGGCGGCGTGGTCGATGGCGAAGTACGGCCTGCCGCTCGTCTCCATCGCGGCGAAGCAGCGCAACCCGAAGATCGATGCGTGGATGAAGCGCCAGTACGGCGACATCGAGGTGCTCGACCGCGGCAGCGCGCGCACGCTCGTCGACATCAAGGAGCGGCTCGCGGCCGGGCGCGCGTTCGCGATCCTGCCCGACCTGCGCGTGCCGCAGCCGGATGTGGCGGCAGAGTTCCTCGGCGGCACGGCGAACGTGAGCCACGCGGGCGCGATGTTCGCGGTCCGGTGCGGTTCGCCGATCGTCGTCGCGATGATGCGCCGCGAGGGCGGGCGGCACGTCTTCGACCATATCGCGACGCTGCGCCCCGATCCCGCCGCCGCCGACAAGAAGGCGGAGGCCGCGCGGCTGACACGCGAGGCGATGAAGCTGCTGTCCGCGCGGGTGATGGCGCACCCCGAGCAGTGGTTCTGGTACAACAAGCGGTGGATTCTGCAGCCGGTGGCGAAATGACGACGGAAATCGAGGTCCTGGACAGCGGCCTGCGGGTCGTGCTGGCGCCGTGCGAGGCGCAGTCGGTCGCGTTCGGCGTCTTTGTCGCGAGCGGCAGCCGCCACGAGCCGAAGCGGCTGGCGGGCATTTCGCACTTCATCGAGCACATGCTCTTCAAGGGCACGCCCACGCGCACGCCGCTCGACATCACGCGCGCGATCGAGGGGCGCGGCGGCAACTTCAACGCCTGCACGGGCGAGGAGTCGACCGTCTATTTCGCGCACCTGCCGTACAACTATCTCGGCGAGGCGGTGGAGATCCTCGCGGACATGTACCTGCACGCGGCGATCCCCGCCGACGAGTTCGCGCGCGAGAAGGAGGTCGTCCTCGAGGAGATCAAGATGTACGCGGACGAGCCGGATTCCGTCGCGTTCGAGCGGCTGCAGCGCGGGCTCTTCCCGAAGAACGCGCTCGGCGCGCCCGTCGCGGGCTCGGCGGCGACGCTCCGCCCGCTGACGCCGGACGACCTGCGGCGCTACATCGCCGCGCACTACACGCCGGCGAACACGGTGCTGGTCGTCGTCGGGCGGTTCGACCCGGCGGCGGCGCGCGCGGCGATCGCCCGCGCGTTCAGGGCGGCGGCGGGGCGCGGCCGGCGCGCGGCGGCCGTGCGCGCGCGGCCCGTCGATTTCACGGTTCCGACGGCGGGGGAGCTGACGCTGGCGAAGGACATCCACCAGACGCAGCTCGCGCTCGGCTACCGCACGTTCGGCGTGACCGATCCGCGGCGCTACGCGGCGTCGGTCGTCGACGCGGTCCTCGGGCGCGGGATGATGAGCCGCCTCTTCCAGGAGGTGCGCGAGAAGCGCGGCCTCAGCTACGACATCGCGTCGCGGATGCAGTTCTTCGGGGACGCGGGGATGTTCACCGTCACGGCGGGGCTCGACGCCCCCAAGGCGCGGCAGGCGCTCGCGACGGTCGAACGTGAGATCGCGAAGCTCTGCACGCGCGGCGTTTCCGCCGCGGAGCTCGCGCGGACGAAGGAGTTCATGATCGGGAACTTCCGGCTGTCGCAGGAGAAGATGGTGACGCGGATGTTCCATCTCGGCTCCACGCTGCTCGCGTTCGGGCGGCCGGCCGACATCGAGGCCGAGATCGCGGCCGTGCGCGCCGTGACGGCGGCCGAGGTGCGCGCCGTCGCGCGGGAGCTGTTCCGCCCCGAGAACCGCTGCGTCAGCTGGGTCGTCCCGCAAGCCGGTTGAATTCGCGGGGACAGACCCCGGCTGAAGAATTCGCGGGGACAAACCCCGGCTGAAAGGTGATAATGATCAAGAAATGAGCTTGATCGATGAAAAATATCGATGTTGATTGGGGTCTTTCCCTAGATTCTCCAATTGAGAAGGTGATAATGTGTTGATTGGGGTCTTTCCCTAGATTCTAGAACGCGCGCTGTGCGCGCTATTCTAGACCGTTCGCTTCGCTCACTGAGCTAGAACGCGCGGCAAAGCCGCGCTATTCTAGAAGTCTAGGATTCTAGGGTTCTAAGGTTCTAGGCGTCTAGAGTTCTAGAGTTCTATTGCTCCGGCAATTAAAGGGTTTGATTTGCATCAGGGAGGGACGGGCTCTGTCCCGTCCGTCATATGTGGCCGCGACGGAGCGCGGCCCTCCCAATGAATCAACCCCATTTGTTGCCATTTCTATAGGATTCTAAGGTTCTAGGCGTCTAGAATTCTAGAAGTCTAGTAAGTCTAGATTAGCGCGGCCCCGCCGCGCGTTCTAGATTAGCCCGCGTGAGCGGGCGTTCTAGTCCAGCGAGCAACGCGAGCGGTCTAGCCCTCTAGTCCAGCGAGCAACGCGAGCGGTCTAGAATTTCTTGAAATTCTTCGCGCGGTTTTCGGTTGTCACGGTTGAAGCGGGCGGGGCGGCTGTGATATACTACCGCCCATCATGGCCACGAAGAAGACAGCACAGAAGAAGACCGCGGCAAAACCGCCGCGGAACGTCGTCCAGAAGATTCTCGCCGCGCACCTCGTCGAGGGAGATCCCGCGACGGACGCGGAGCTCGGCATCCGCATCGACCAGACGCTGACGCAGGACGCGACGGGCACGATGGCGTACCTCCAGTTCGAGTCGATGGGCGTCCCCCGCGTCAAGACCGACATCTCGGTGAGCTACGTCGACCACAACACGGTGCAGATCGGCTTCGAGAACGCCGACGACCACGACTTCCTCCAGTCGATCGCCAAAAAGTACGGCATCGTCTACTCGAAGTGCGGCAACGGCATCTGCCACCAGCTCCACCTCGAGCGCTTCGGCAAGCCCGGCACGACGCTCCTCGGCAGCGACTCGCACACGCCCACCGGCGGCGGCATCGGCCAGATCGCCATCGGCGCGGGCGGCATCGACATCGCCGTCGCGATGGCCGGCGGCGCGTTCCACATCCCGACGCCGAAGGTGCGCGCCATCGTGCTCAAGGGGCGGCTGCGGCGCGGCGTCAGCGCGAAGGACGTCATCCTGAAGGTGCTGGAGAAGTACGGCACGAAGGGGAACGTCGGCTGGATCTTCGAATACACGGGCGACGGCGTCAGGACGCTCGACGTGCCCTCGCGCGCGACGATCGCCAACATGGGCGCGGAGCTCGGCGTGACGACGAGCGTCTTCCCGTCCGACCGGGTGACGCGCCAGTTCCTCGCGGCGCAGGGGCGCGCGGGCGACTTCACGGAGATCGTCGCGGACCGCGGCGCGACGTACGACGACACGTTCGTCATCGACCTCGCGAAGATCGAGCCGCTCATGGCCGCGCCCCACAGCCCCGGCAACATCGTGACGGTCAGGTCGATGAAGGGCACGAAGGTCAACCAGATCCTGATCGGTTCGTGCACCAACTCCTCCTACCGCGACATCCGCACCGTCGCGCTCTACCTGAAGGGGCGGCATGTGGCGGACGACGTGGAGGTCGGCATCGCGTGCGGCTCGCGCCAGGTCATCAACATGCTCGCGAAGGACGGGTCGCTCGCGATCCTCCACGCGGCCGGCTGCCGGATGCTGGAGAACGCATGCGGCTTCTGCATCGGCGCGCACATGAGCCCGCGCACGGGCGCGGTCAGCCTGCGCACCAACAACCGCAATTTCGAGGGCCGCAGCGGCACCAAATCGGCTCAGGTCTACCTCGTCTCGCCCGAGACGGCGGCGGCGAGCGCGCTGACGGGCCGCGTGGAGCTGCCGACGGCGAAACCGGTCGCCGCCGTGCCGAGCCCCAAGAAGTTCCCCGTCGACGACGCGCTCTTCCTCTACCGCGCGACGGCCGGCAGGGGCGTGAAGGGCACGGCGATCGTGCGCGGGCCCAACATCGCGCCGGTGCCGAAGGGCGCGCCGCTCGCGGACGATCTGGACGGCGTCGTGGCGATCAAGGTCGGCGACAAGATCACGACCGACCACATCATGCCGGCGGGCGCGCGGCTCAAGTACCGCTCCAACATCCCCGAATACGCGAAGTATGTCTTCGAGCCGTGCGAGCCGAAGTTCCACGACATCTGCCAGGCGAACCGCGCGGCGGGGCGCGCGAACGTGATCGTCGCGGGCGAGAGCTACGGCCAGGGGTCGAGCCGCGAGCACGCGGCGCTCTGCCCGATGTACCTCGGCGTCAAGGCGGTCGTCGCCAAGTCGATCGAGCGCATCCACCGCGCCAATCTCGTCAATTTCGGCATCGTGCCGTTCACGTTCACGGATCCGGCGGACTACGAAAAGCTCGCGGCGGGCGACCGGCTGGCGTTCAAGGGCCTGCGCGCGGCGGTGGCGGGCGACGGGCGGCTCACCGTCCGGACGAAGGCGGGCGACGTGACGCTCCAGACGGCGCTGTCGGCGCGCGAAAAGGCGATCATCCTCGCCGGCGGCCTCCTCTGCCTGCGGCGGTGACGGCGCGCGCGGCGAATTTATGATATACTATTTGCCAACTTTTTTCAGGAAGGGCAAAACATGAAGCGTGCAGACGTCGACAAGGTGCTGATCATTGGCTCGGGTCCGATCGTGATCGGACAGGCCTGCGAATTCGACTATTCGGGAACGCAGGCGTGCAAGGCCCTGAGGGCCTGCGGCTACAAGGTCGTCCTCGTCAACTCTAACCCCGCGACGATCATGACCGACCCGGTGATGGCGGACGCGACCTACATCGAGCCATTGAACGAAGCGCGGCTCGAACAGATCATCGCGAAAGAGAGGCCCGATGCCATATTGCCGAACCTCGGCGGGCAGACGGGCCTCAACCTTTCCATGGAGCTCGCGAAGAAGGGCATCCTCGACAAGTACGGCGTGAAGGTCATCGGCGTCAACCTGGACGCGATCGAGCGCGGCGAGGACCGCGAGATCTTCAAGGAGACGATGCAGAAGCTCGGCATCGAGACGCCGAAGTCGGGCATCGTCCACTCGGTCGAGGCGGCGCTGAACCTCGTCCACGACACGATCGGCTACCCCGTGGTGGTCCGGCCGGCCTACACGATGGGCGGCGCGGGCGGCGGCTTCTGCTACAACGACGAGGAGCTCCAGACGATCTGCGCGCGCGGCCTCGACGCCTCGCTCACGCACCAGTGCCTCATCGAGGAATCGATCCTCAACTGGGAGGAGCTGGAGGTCGAGGTCGTCCGCGACGCGAAGAACCAGATGATCGCGGTCTGCTTCATCGAGAACATCGACGCGGTCGGCGTCCACACGGGCGACAGCTTCTGCGCGGCGCCGTTCCTGACGATCTCCAAGGAGCTCGAGGAGCGGCTGAAGCGCGACGCGTTCAAGATCGTCGAGGCGATCGGCGTCATCGGCGGCACGAACGTCCAGTTCGCGCACGACCCGAAGTCGGGCCGCGTCGTCATCATCGAGATCAACCCGCGCACCTCGCGCTCGTCGGCGCTCGCGTCGAAGGCGACGGGTTTCCCCATCGCGCTCGTCTCGGCCAAGCTCGCCGCGGGGATGACGATGGACGAGATTCCCTACTGGCGCGACGGGACGCTCGAGAAGTACACGCCGGACGGCGACTACGTCGTGCTCAAGTTCGCGCGCTGGGCGTTCGAGAAGTTCCGCGCCGTCGAGGACAAGCTCGGCACGCAGATGAAGGCCGTCGGCGAGGTGATGTCCATCGGCAAGACGTACAAGGAGGCATTCCAGAAGGCGATCCGCGCGCTCGAGCGCGGCCGCGCGGGGCTCGGCTTCGCGAAGGACTTCCACGAGAAGTCGCTGGACGAGCTCCTCTCGCTCCTCGCGACGCCCAACTCCGAGCGTCACTTCCAGATGTACGAGGCGCTCCGCAAGGGCGCGACGGACGAGCAGATCTTCGCGCGCACCGGCGTGAAGGCGTACTTCGTGCAGCAGATGCGCGAGCTCGTTCAGGAGGAGGAGGAAATCCTCAAGCACAAGGGCGCGAAGCTCCCCGACGACATGCTCGTCCAGGCGAAGAAGGACGGCTTCAGCGACAAGTACCTCGCGCAGCTCCTCGGCATCGCGGAGAAGGAGATCCGCGACCAGCGCAAGGCGCTCGGCTGCAAGGAGCGCTGGTTCGCCGTGCCGGTCTCCGGCGTCGAGGGCCAGGCCTACTACTATTCGACCTACCACGATCCGAAGCCGGGTCACGCCGCGTTCGGCGAGGCGCCCGTCTCGGCCAACCCGAAGAAGGTGATGATCCTCGGCGGCGGCCCCAACCGGATCGGCCAGGGCATCGAGTTCGACTACTGCTGCTGCCACGCCGCGATGGCGATGCGCCAGATGGGCTACGAGACGATCATCGTCAACTGCAACCCCGAGACGGTGTCGACCGACTACGACACGTCCGACAAGCTCTACTTCGAGCCGGTGACGGTCGAGGACGTCCTTCAGATCTACGAGGCCGAGAAGCCGATGGGCGTCATCGTCCAGTTCGGCGGCCAGACGCCGCTCAACATCGCGCGCGGGCTTCAGGAGGCCGGCTGCCGCATCCTCGGCACGTCGGTCGATTCGATCGACGACGCGGAGGACCGCGACCTCTTCCACTCCATCATGGACCGGCTCGGCATCCCGATGCCCGAGTCGATGATGGCGAGCGACATCGACGGCGCGCTGAAGTGCGTCGAGAAGCTCGGCTACCCGATCATCATCCGGCCGTCGTTCGTCCTCGGCGGGCGCGGCATGGAGGTCATCTACGACGAATCGGCGCTGCGGGAATACGTCGCGAAGGCCGTGGGCGTGACGCCCGACCGGCCGCTCTACCTCGACCGCTTCCTCCACCACGCGCTCGAATGCGAGGCGGATGCGCTGTCGGACGGCACGGACATCTTCATTCCCGCGATCATGCAGCACGTCGAGCTCGCCGGCATCCACTCGGGCGACTCCGCGTGCGTGCTGCCGCCCGTGTCGATCAGCGAGAAGAACCGGGCGACGATCCTCGACTACACGCGCCGCATCGCGACGGAGCTGAAGGTTGTCGGCCTCATGAACATGCAGTTCGCGATCGAGGACGACAAGGTGTACGTCATCGAGGCGAACCCGCGCGCGAGCCGCACGGTCCCGCTCGTCTCGAAGGTCGGCGGCGTGCAGATGGCCGGTATCGCGACGCATCTCATGCTGGGCGACACGGTGAAGTCGATGGGCCTC
>Ga0310695_10010624_pt1 | contig 13396 bp, 15 predicted proteins | sample RumenRJG_04DNA_FD_203882 | JGI IMG/M metagenome (GOLD analysis project Ga0310695, IMG submission 203882) | Bovine rumen microbial communities from Lethbridge, Alberta, Canada - RJG_04 (v2) (version 2) | ecosystem: Host-associated > Mammals > Digestive system > Stomach > Rumen | place: Canada...
TTTACTTGCGAGGATGCAGGTAAGATCAGACTGCTGGCAGTGATGTCTGATGATTCTAGAGCGAGCATCTCAAAAGGCAGTCCAGAGTCCCCCATGTTGTTCGAGAACGTTCAGGACTTGCCAAGCAGTGGTTTAACTGCAAAGTGCTTTAGAAACGAAGACTACGACTTCAAGAGTGACGACATTCCAAAGATTGAAGCGTTTTTGAATTTATTTGAGCCGTGCAAGCTAGAGATGAAAGACCAGCTTGTCTACAAAACAAAAGATTGTGTATTCAACGAAGAAATGCTTAACTCTTCGAGAAAAAAGCTGATCAATCTGTTCCTTTACTGCGCTTCAAACGATATCATCTTGATCGATGACATTGATTCGTATTTGTCTGCAAGGTGGCAGTGGAATGTACTAGATGCGATAAAGCTTACGTTCTCTGACAAGCAAGTCATAGCTTCTACGTCTTCACCCATCATTATTGCGTCTACTCATGCTGCGTGCATCAACTTGTCAAGCGGCAATCACTCTGACTGCTATGGATTAAGCGTAAATGACGCGATGAGAGTGCTGTCAGCAAAACGTCTGCCAGACAAGCTTGACAAGAAGATCAAAGAATTTCGCAATCTATTAGCTAGGCATGATATGCATGAGGCAAAGAAACTCTTCAAAGAAATCAAGCGTGAGTGCAACAGCTTCTCCACTGAAGTGACTCAGCTTGACATAGAACTGAGCTTGGAAGACATATGATCGAAGACAAAGACGAGCTAAGATTTGTATGCTTTCTCAATATTCATTTCAGATTCAAAAAGATTCATTACTTAGCGAAGCATGTAAAGCTTGTGACTAATTCAAATGATTGCATTACTGATCTAATGAATCACATGATAAACGTAAAAACGCCACATATGCTTATGCATTGCTACTCTAGCGATTCTTTGCTGTACAAGAAGCATGTATTGAAGTACTTTACGTTTATCTTCAAGAACTTTGAAGCGAGAATCGTAAATCTATGCTTTGCTGACAGAGAATATTTCCTTGACTGTCTTTTCAAAGATTTCAGTTTGCTGTCGTACGAAAAGACACTATCTGAAGAAGTGATCAATTTTTACTTGAACCAGCTGTGCTGGAATATTGATTCTGACAAGATGATCTATGTTTTCAAGAACGAAACCAAAGAAGCTATAGACGCGTTAGTCACAGGCGTTGAACTGCAAATGAAGATGCTTCTAGGTGAAACAAGCTATGTACAAGATTTGTAATCTGTGTTATAATGGAGGTAGAAATGAAGTACGTTGTAACGAGCGATGGGCACAAGTGCGCAATAGACGATTCTAGCATAGACTACGAGAACACGTTTCCTTATCCGTTCAAAGAGAGGGTTGCTGTGATGGATGATAGAGACTATCTGAGAAAGGTTTGGATTCTTGAGCTGAATACAAGCAGCAGATCTCAAGGTATGCGCGGTAACGACAAGTTTGAGATGGAATTTGTCAAAGAATTGCGCTACGATCATAAGCCTACAGAAGAAGAGATACTGTGGGCGATGGCTGAGTACGGCTTGGTATTAGACGACATAGCTGTAGTAAGAGAAGCTTACGAAAAAGCGTACAACTATGACTGAAAATATGTTACTAATGCATGGATTGCGACTTGAGCTTGAGAAGACATGTATTGCTCTTTGTCGTACTCGATGCCTACGCTGATCTCAGGCAAGTCTACGCTGTATCTGCATTCGTAGTTTAGACTAATAATATCTGGCAAGTAAGCTGTATAGTTGTCTTCGATTAGCTGCATGATGCTGAAGATGTTGTTCATGTATATGTCTGTTTTTAGATTTCCAAACGATTTGTCAGCAGCTGATACAGTTTTGAGACTGTCAAAATCTTTGCTGTACATTACTATATTTGTCTTGAATAAAACATTGCTAGTAGGGACAAAGCAGAAGTCAAAGCTACTGATATTTTTTAATAAGTTTTCAGTTGTGTCTTCAACTAAAGCAAAAGAGAAACTGTCGATAGTGTACAACGCTTTGCTCAAGCAAGGGTGAAGCAGATATGGTACTCCTATTGTCAGAACTGAAGGTTTTTTGAGCAAGTCAGATATTTCTTTGTCGAAAGATTCTTTGTTCTTCAATGCGTTTTTCGTGTATTTGAGGAACAATTTTCCTGCGTCAGTAAGCTTTAGTGGCTTTGTTCTTTCAAACAATCTGACTTGCAAATCTTTCTCAAGCTTTTTGATTGTCAGAGTAAGATTGGGCTGGGTTATATTTAGTTGCTTTGCAGCAACAGTAAATGACTTGCATTCGTTTAATGTCAAAAAATATGTAAGTTGTTTGAAGTCCATAGCTTTCAGCTCCTTTTCAGATCTTATTTTATCAACATTTCATGGAAAAGTACATAAAAAAAAGAACCATTGAAGGCTCTTCTTTTTTTGAATTCAACATGCATATATAAAATTTTACTTAAGGTTTAGCTTTTCTAAATACTGTCTCAATTTTACAAAATCTTGAGCACTGTAGTTATTTGTATCCATTGACTTGAACTTTTCAAGCATGTTCTCTGTCAGCTTTATAAGCTTGAGTTTTTCTGATTCATGAATACATGCAGCATACTTGTTTTTAATGTTAGTAGAAATATATTGAGGATCTAGCATACCATCATCCTCCTTTGTATTTTTTATATCAAAAGCATTGCGGCTTAAAATTTCAAATAGAGGTGAATACAAGTGAAAAAAACAGAACGAAAAAGTTTGGTGCTTAACGATCTGAATTGCATCTACAGTTATTTGATAGACTACTCTCAGTCTTATGATATCATTGACAACAAAAATGGCTTTGGGTTAGACTGCTACAGAACCGTGACTATCAACAACAAGAAAGTGCAATTTAGAATGAGCTATTGCCCTAAGAAGCGTTACAACTTAGGGTACAGGAACTTCAAGCTGTATTCGTTGGGCGTTTCTTTTGAGAACGACATTAATGTCATGACTTTGCTGTTTGACGTTATGATTAACAACAACACAAAGCAGTCTGTGGCAAGGAGCTTGGCGGCTGTAAGTGATGACTCTTGGAAAGAATGCTATGGCGACTCTTCTATAATGCTTGTCAAAGACTTAATGGCGAACATAACACAAGAAAATCCTTTCTTTGCTTACTTTGATACGTACGCTGATTTAGACATAGAAATTTTTGTCAAAGAAAAAGGCTTGTGATTCTAAAGAATAGATAAAACAACCATTCAATTTAAGCTACAATAAATCAAAAAAATTGAAGGTGGTTGAAAACATGAAAGAACGTAGAAGTGTTGTTGATTTTTCAAAGATCAACGTAGAAGAAGAAAAAAAATATTGCTTTGACAACATCTACAACTTAGGTCTGATGCTCAAAGACAATCATGAATTGTTCCATAACTTGATTGATTCAGAAACATTGAAAAAAGAATACGAGCAGCAAGAATGCTTGTCTTTTTTATTGTCCCCAAAACTGTTTGTTTCGTTCTGTGAGTATTTGTATATGATTTGTCATAACGCTGGCCAGATACGTACTCATGCTTATGGCGGCTACGCTTACATTAAGTTTCAAGATGACATCTTCTATGTCAATATAATGGCTGACAAAGTAAAAGTATGTCAGTTTGCTTTAGTTGACGAGATGCCTGAAGAAGACAAAAAGATTGTGCCATTCAACATCTTGCTGTATGGGCTTGAGCCTTTGAGTGAACTGTTTGACAAAAATACCAAGAAATGCTTTGAGAATGCTTGTGTAAAGTACAAGGTAACTGCGATAGAGAATCCTAAGATTGAGCTAGACAACTATTACTACATCAATCCCAACAAGATCACTTATCATTTCGAGAATGGCTACGACAATTTGTTTATCAAACGCTTGGCGATGGTATACTACTGCTGGGCTAAGCCAAAAGTCAGACGTCCTGTTTTCAATGACTTGGCTCTGCATCTGGAAGCATGGAATATTGCTTTGCAGCAGATGAAAAAAGATGGCATCAAAGTATTGGGCCAGACAGAAGAAAAATATTTCATTAGAAACAAGATTCTAAGAAATTTCGTCAATTTTGATATTATGGCGTTTTTCCAGAGATGCAATGGCTTGTTTGAAGAAAAGAAAGAACCTAAAGTAACAATCTCTTTATACAAAGAAAACGCTCATGTGGAGACAAGTAATGTACAAGAATCTCTTGACGACAGAAAAGTGTGAATTTAAAAAAATGAAGCTAGGCTTCTTTTATCTGTTCTTTTATGTTTGCAAGTGCTTCTCAGAGAAATACAACATACATGTTGATTTCAGCTTCAAACTGGAGACAAGCCATAAAACAGAACCGACAAAAGATGCAAGTTTCATTATCTATCACGACAAATTAAACGAAGAAAACGAGCTTGGAAGAGGATTCTATCAGATAAAACTGAAAGACGACTATCAATACAGTCTGTCTAAAAGCAACGATGTCTACTGCATCTATTATTCTGAAGACGACAGAGAATTCACAAAGCAGCTCTTTGACGCAATGAAAAACGAAAAGAACATTTATATAGAAAAGCTGATGACTATAGAGGAGAAATACCGTGTCAGGCATGTTCTTGAATTTGGACTTTGAGATTGCTGGTTTTAATGTCAAAGATGTTTCAATTCAAGAATTGTTGATGGTTTACGTTTTCCAAAGATGACTTTGACGATGAGAAGCTTCTACAAGTTTGAATATATCGCTTCGCTCGATTGCAACTACTATTTCAATTTCTATTGTCACAGATATTGTTATGACCTCTATGCATTTAAAGATGAGTTGAATCTATCGACAAAATCTTATTCGATAAGGATTCCCATTAGCTATTCAACAGAAAACAGCTACATCAATTCATTGAAGTGGCGTGAGATTGATAAGGATATGTGCAATGATGATTCTTTTGCAAGATTTTTTGAAGAAGTCAAAAGTTATATGTATCAGATATGAACTTTGTAATTATTTGATATAAAAAGTTAAATCTTATCTTTTTTAAAAAATAAACTAAGAGGTGATAAGATTGATTTTAACTAAAAATTTTTATTCTGCTAAAGACGATAGTTAATAAACTTAGCATATAGCTAGTTTTGTTTATGTTCATTATATATCATCTAGATAGGAAACGTTTTCCTATCTAGATTATGGACATAAGAAAAATATTGATGTCAATGTAGCAAGAAACACAAAAAATAAATTACGAATGAAATATTTCGTAAAATTGAGGTTTTGAATAATACATTATTCATGCATAAACCTAAACAAAAAATAACTGCATAAGAATCTACAAGATGTTAGCTTAACGTTTTGTAGTAAGCATAAGTAAGGATGCTTTACAATTTATTGTTAAATGGTTTAAAAGCTATACTATGTTTTTACATCTTATACTTTTAGGCTGACCTTATCTGATAGCTCACCCTGCAAAATTCAAAGAATGCTTTGCTAACGAAAAGCTTTTTAATGACGAGGTTTTTATAAGAAAACGTGGAATGTGAAAAATTTATCAATTCATCATTAAATTCTATAGCTGGACTGAAGATAGACTATTTTCAAAGCTTTGATTCTATCAAAGCTTTGGATTACTGTTCTATTGCAGGCATCTGGGCTTACAGAAAACTTGAAAGCAAATACTACGTAAGCTACACTTCAGGCTTGGATCAGCTGTTTTACACTGATTTTATGTGTGACTCGCTTTTTAAAAAAGTCTATCAAGATGTCTTGTATGTTGCCTCAAAAGAATACGTTCGTCGTTTTTCTATAAATTACTCAGACATCAGTGAATACATAGAAGACGTGAAGACAATAGAAGTCACTTGTTACGATTGTAATGATGCTGCTTTTGAGTCTTTCAAAGAATTTGTTGAGAATCTTAAGCAGCAATTAATCAAAAATCCTGCAAGTTTTTGTAAATTCTTCGAGCAGAAAAAAGAAGAAAATCACGAATTGTTTGTAAGATGCTTTGGGTTATAAAAAATTGAGATCAATATTTTTAGTTTTCGATCACGATATAGAAGTACGAGACAAGTTCTTGATACTTGGTGATCTAGAAGAAATTAACGGCTACAAGCTTTTGAAAAAAGGAAGCTTTGATGTCTATGTAAAAAGCGAAAGCAGCTTAGGGATTGTTGAGATAGATATTGTAAGATTTTTTTTGATCGAAGGAGAAAGGACAAAATTTGAGTTTTCTGTAACGTTTGATTGCTTCGAATCTTTCTTGCAAGATCCAGACATTATGACAACATATGGTGAGTATATTGACAGATACGAAAAATTTTTTCCTTACTATATGTCTGTATATGAGGAAAAACACCATGTTGTAATCGAAAATTCTGCATATATAGATTTCGAAGAAGTAAAAAACAAAGTTCCTAAAAAGCTTCGTCCTTGGGCAGAATTCATTGAAACATTTACAAAAAACAATCCATACTATCAGGCAACAGCTTGGTTAGTGGAATACTATAAAATTTATTTCAAGCTACGTTTCGGCTTATGAAAGGAGACTTTTTATGTCTGAAGAACTTTTGCTTGTTATTATGTTAGTTGTTTTGCTTGTCATGCTTGCATGTCTTTTGAGAGCAAGCTATGTCAAAGCTCCTCCCAATGTTGCTTACATAATCTCTGGCATGGGGAAAAATCCAAGAATTCTTGTCGGCAGAGCTGGCATCAAGCTTCCTTTCTTGGAAAGACTTGATCACTTGTATTTAGGGCAGATGTCAGTTGACATCAGGACAGAGCAGTCAGTTCCTACAAACGATTACATCAATGTCAATGTAGATGCTGTAGCTAAAGTAAAACTAATGTCTGATCCTGACAACATCAAGATTGCTTCTCAGAATTTCTTAAATATGTCTGTAAAAGAAATTACTCAGCAACTAGTTGATTCTTTGCAAGGTAACTTGAGAGAGATTATTGGTACCATGTCTTTAGAAGCTGTCAATACAGACAGAGACAAATTCTCTGATGAAGTGATGAAGAAAGCTTCTGTTGACATGAATAAGCTTGGTGTTGAAGTCATCTCTTGCAATATCCAAAATGTCGTGGATGACAATGGAATCATTGTGGACCTTGGTGCTGACAACATCTCTCAGATCAAAAAGAAAGCTGCAATTGCTAAAGCTCAAGCTGAAAGAGACGTAGCTATTGCAAGATCTGAAGCAGCAAAAGAAAGCAACGACGCTAGAGTCTTGAGCGAGTCTCAAATGGCAGAGAAAAACAATGAACTTGAAGTCAGAAAAGCAGAACTGAAGAAAATCTCTGACATCAAGAAAGCAGAAGCTGATGCTGCTTATGAGATCCAGAATCAAGAACAGAGAAAGATTATCGAAACAACCACAATGAATGCTTCTATTGCTAAGACAGAACGTGAAGCTGAATTGAAAGAAAAAGAGATTACAATCAAAGAAAAGTCTCTTGAAGCATCGATTAAGAAACAAGCAGATGCTGAGAAATACAGAACTGAACAGCAAGCAGCAGCAGATCTTGAACGTAGAAAAAGAGACGCAGAAGCTGCTATGTACGAAGAGCAGCGTAAAGCTGAAGCGTTGAAAGCTCAAGCAGAAGCAAACAAATACATGATGGAACAAGAAGCAGCTGGCATTAGAGCTAAAGCTGAGGCAGAAGCAGAAGGACTTAGACTTAGAGGCGAAGCTGAAGCTACAGCGATCCAAGCGAAAGGACTTGCAGAAGCAGAAGCTATGCAAAAGAAAGCAGAAGCTTACAAGCTTTACAACTCAGCAGCAATGGCTGAGATGGTCATAAAAGTAATGCCTCAGATTGCCGGAGAAATTGCTAAGCCGTTAGCTAGTATTGACAAAGTGTCTGTCATTGGCAACGGAGCTGAAGGTGTTTCAAGCATTGGAGATGGAGTTCCTGTTATGATGGCTAAGCTTTTTCAGACAATGAAAGAAACTACTGGTGTAGATCTTGGTGACATCATGAAATCAAATTCTATACAAGCCAAGACAGACAGAAATATCAACATAAAAGGCTTAGACAACGTAGAGATTGTCCAAACAACTGAAGAGTAACATGCGAAGAGGAGACTTGTTCTCCTCTTTTTGTTTGCAAAAATCATGAATTGGCAAAAACATTAATGATACAAGCATTGAATTTATTTTATAATATGATTAGAGGTGATTTTTATGAATATAATTAGACAAAGACTGAAGATAATGGCTGGAGATACTCCTTATTTCAAACCTCCACGTTTTAGAGGAGACGATTTTGCTAATACTGTTGACGAAGCAATTGTTGAGTTCGATCTCGTCTTTGACGTAAATGCAGAAACAGCTGCTGGAGATGTTGTAGATTTCTCTTTGCCAGAAATGAAAAAAGAAGCAGACGCTATGATTGACGTGCTGACAGCTCAAATTAACAATATGAATGATGCTACATTCCAAGACGAGATTTCAGATACTGTTACGATGGTTATTGTGCAGAATATTTCAGACAATGTTTCTAAATTCTTGTCAGGAAAGACCAACAAAAACATTTTCAAACGTGCTACAGCGTTTCTCAGCGTAGAAGACAAGCAAAGCATCTATCAAAACGAATTGGTAGTCCACTTCAAGATGGAACGTACTACTGGCATTGTAACTGAAGAACTCGCTCAAGCAATTGACGATGCTTACAACAAGACCAAGAATCATTGCTGTGTGCAGATTGCTAAGCGCATGACTCAGCTTTATAGATACGCAAAACAAAACGGCAAAGGCTTAGACATGATTGAAAATGTAAGCATTGAATTTAAGTCGTATTCTGGCTTTGAAGTAAAGCCTCATCACGAAGAAGTTCCCGTTGAGAAAACTGAAGAGCAACTCGAAGAAGAATTGTTCCAAGAATTAGATAAACGTTTTAAAGATTATGCTACTCGTAACGGTTGGCCTAGTGATACTTACATTAAGAATATCTGTAGAAACTATCCCGGTGCAGATCCTGCATGGTGGGGTGTTAAGTAAAAATAAACCAGCGAAATTAATCGCTGGTTTTTATATGTGCAGTAACGTATAAAAGACTACGAATGTGTCTAAGTACAAGACATTAGATGCAAGGGTTCTTTTTAAGAAGCCGTATCTGACCCAGACTGAGATTGGCTTATCATGCTTTGCTAAACAGATTCTTAAGATATTAGTCGATCTTTTTATCACGTACAATCTCATGGAAAACGATACAACAAACAACACTAAAGCGTATATGTACTCAACTACAAAAGAAAACAACGTATAGTTGATTGTTGCAAAGATTAGTTGAATGCTTGAGAAAGCAAACACCAATCTAATAAAATTTTTGCTTCCGGTTTTTCGCAGCAGTTCTTTGCAGTCTTTGTCTAAAGTTTCTGTTTTTTTGTCATCAAGTTTTCCCATGTACAATTTTAAGCATGAATAGCCCAATATAAAAAGCGTTGTTATTAGATAAAGTTTTATCATTTTACCAGCACCTAATATGCAAATTGTTGCACCTTTCGTATCTATGAAGCTTGTCTCCATTGAATACAAAAGTCTTTGCCATGCTTCTCCAGTGATCGTAGTCTTCTTTAATTATCTCGTTTTTGCAGCCTTTCTTCAGATAAAGCTTGTCTCCATCTTGATAAGTAGTTCCTTCAATTTTCTTTACGCTGTCTCCTTCAGCTAATAGATAGTAAGTTTCTCCGTTGATTTCTTTAGTTGGCAAAGACGATACTTTCACGTCTTGGTTTTCCCACAGTACTGTGCAGGTTTCGTCTAAAGTCATTTTAGTATGTTCCGTAAATTTCATGTCTTTCTCCTTTAAAAAATTTCAGGAGTCATTTGACTCCTGTTTTTTGATGCCATAGTTTAAATAATTCTTTCAGTTTTTCAAGATTATCTTCAGTAAAATCAATGTCAATTATCTGTTGCTCAATGCTTTTTGCTTGTCTTTCGTTCAGCAAGCACTGGAATTGCTTTTCTTGCGGAATATCATTTATGCATATCATTGATTAAGTCGATAAAAGAACGATAAGTCGGAGCGTGTCTTTTGTAACGATCAAGAACAATTCTCTCATTTTTAGACAGTGACGTTCTGTTCTTTTTTACATCATCATAGATGTCTTGCAATATAGGGTCAATCAGATTCATATTTTCCGCATAAGAGATAATATTGATAATTTTACTGAAAGTGTCTGCTGACAAGACTATCTTGTCGTTTGGTATTTCAGCCTGCTTTTCCACAATCTTTTCAACTGGCTTCTCAATTACTTTTGCATGTTCAGACAAATAGCTGGAAATCAATTCTGCAATTTGCTGATTCAATTCTTCTTGAGTCATCAGTTCATCTCCTTTCAATTTATTCTATAAAAAAAGGAAGACACTTGTTCTGTGTCTTCCCCACTTACAAAATCTTTTTTTAAAGTCTTGGGTCGAATCCTTCTGATTTCTTGTCTTCAATTATGAACTTAGCGTACAATCCTTTGATTTTTTCGTTGTCTTCGTTGATAGAATCATAAGGAACTTCAAGCATCTTTAGTCCTTGCTTCCATTCTATCATTGACAATCTCATCTTTCCAGCAATGCTTTTTCTTTCGTACAGCTTTTCGTATTTCAGATTGTTAGTGTAGTCAAACCCATACACAATCGTCAAGTACTTAGGATTTCTTACTTTCACAAAAGGAGGTATGTCAGTGACATCTAATGCATTTGGTTTTATGACTACACCTTCGTATTTGTCTACAGTCGTGTACTTTTCAAATTCTGCTTTGCACTTTTCGATATCTTCATCGCTAGACAAATCGTACTTATGACAACCGTCACTGTTTAACGTATTGAACATACTTTCGTTCGTCCACTCAGATCCTTTGTAAGGGATCTTTTCAGTGCCGTCCTTATAGACTATCTTCAGTATCGCAAAAGGCTTGTAGTCAAGGTCTCCTGGGTCACCGTACAGGTGCAGCTGCTCGTTGTAGACTTTTCTCATGTTTTCTTTTTCGTCTACATTGATGTACTCTTTGTAGTCAGACGCGACTTTGAATGTTTCGTACTGAGAGTTTCCATACTTGTTAGTCAGCTCTTTCTTAGAGATCTTGTTCTTCTCGCTGTTAAAGTCGCTGCTTTCAAGCTTTTCGATTAACTCGCTGTAAAGTGTTTCAAAGCCTGTCTCTTTTAAGAATTCATTCTCAGCTTTGACACAGTCGTTGACTGTCCAAAATTCTTTTACAAGATCTTCTCCCATTGCTGACCAAGGCATGCATTCTCCGTCAATTATGACAAGCTTTACTTTTTCCCAGTCAATATTTAAACGATCTCTCATTTTGTCAAACAGCGAATCAATCTCTATCTTTACCTTGAAGCCGTTTCTGGACACGCCGTAGCTTTCTTCGTTTGTTTCGAACAAGTACATATTCATTCTTGAACCCATGTACTTAGGCTGCATTACGATTTCTCTGATGTTCTTTGACTTGAAAAAATTAATTGCTGAATCGATGCTTTCAAGCTGATTGTCAAACTTGTCGCAAGGAGACATGGTACCAGATATGAAATTAATCTTATCTAAAGCCATGTATCTGATACGAGCAAGCTCTTTGTCAGACATGCTTTCGTAGTCTACAGCAAAATCTTTTTCGTTTTTGAATATAAACGCTCTGAGCTTATTCAATGTTTCTTCTTTTGGCTGCTTAGACCAGACAGATTTTGTGTAAGTTTTGCCGGTGTAACCAATCTCTATTCCGACTAAGCTTCCACCGATTACACATGCGCCATCAGCTAAAACTCTTCCCTTGATACGATAACCAGGAGTCGAAGTTTGTATGTGCCCGAATACATGCGTTATGTTGCTCAAGTCTCCAGCAAAGACGTTGATTTTAGACAACTCGTCAAACAGTGATTCTTGAGTATCTTCTTGCTTGTAGTATCTCTGCTTGCTTTGGCTTTTGTTGTCAATCTTTGCTAAATACTTGACAGAGCAAGGAGCATGAGTTGCTACGAACTTGTCATTCATTACAAAAGGAAGCGAGCTTTCAAAAACTTTTTTGAACATCTCTTTGTGCTTGTCGTCGATGAAATCGTAAGTGTTGAACCATTCTTCAGAAATGTGCTCTAAGCCTTCAAACAATTCTTTGTACAGACGATTTTCGTGATTGCCTTTTGTTATGACAATGTTATCCAAGTTGCAGTAGCAGAACTCAATCATGTCAAGTACTTTAGGACCCTTGTCAATGTAATCACCATTGACAACAATCAACTTGCTATGCTCGTTTCTTGTTATGAGATGGTCTTTGACTTCAATATCGTTCTTAGCAAGCAGCTCTACAAATTCATCGTAGCAGCCATGCACGTCGCCAACAATCAATATTTCTCTGTCGTTAGATACAAAGCACTTTCTGTAAGATTCATGCTTGCTAAACGTTAAGTCAAAATTGATTTTGTCAAAATCGATCGTTTTGATGCTAATAACGTTATTCACCCTGTAAAGACGCTTCAAGCCAGAACCAGAAATTTCTCTGATCTTCTTGATGTCTTTTTGAGTGAAACGGCTCATCTCAGAATACTTTTTGTAGTCGTCGTATTTTTTGTAGTTAAACAAAACTATTGCTACGTTGTAATGGTTTTGAGCAGCAATCTCTAAAACTTTCTCTCTAAATGCTTCGTTTGTTCCTTTTGTGTCGACAATAACAAACTCAGAATTGATAGGAAAGCTTGTGACAGCGTTCAGTTGGCAATACAATACTTCAAAAGCTCCTTTAGAAGCTGCCAGCATGCCTTGATGGTATTTGTCAAAATTAGGCTGACCAAGAAGAGTTCTTCTGATGTCGTCGCTGCTGATGTAGTTGATTGATACTTTTTCTCTGTTTGGCAAAGGCTTCAGAGCTTCGAGCTTAGGAATAAGTATATTTTTGCTGAAATATGTCTTGCCACATCCAGACGGTCCAACAAGCATAAATATTGTGTGAGGAGATATATCGTATATTGTCTTCTCCATTATTTGTCTCCTTTCCCAAAAAACAATTCTTTGATCAGACTAAATTTATTCGTTTTAAGCTCTTGCGCTTCAAAACGATCGCAAGATTTAATATAATTGAATTCCCCGCAGCCATCGCACCGATCACAATCTTTTATGCATCTATAGCAGATGCAATCACTCTTGCAAAGCTGGCTGTTCGCAAATATCTTGCCCTTCATGCTTATGCTCTTTTCTGAAAATTTCAATGAATTGATTTGCATTGTTGTCAGCAACGCAAATCTTGTTGAATAGATCTTTGTACTTGTTTGCAATATCTTCAAAATTGAAAATCAACATGTACAACATCAACGGCTCGTAATAAGAAGTAAATTCACTCAACGAACAGCTTATCTTGGAAGCATTGTCTTTACCATACATAACAATGTCTCTGCAGGAAGTTTTCTTGTGTTCTCTTGCTATATACAAATCTTTTGTTTTGTAGC
>Ga0310695_10010627_pt1 | contig 13394 bp, 14 predicted proteins | sample RumenRJG_04DNA_FD_203882 | JGI IMG/M metagenome (GOLD analysis project Ga0310695, IMG submission 203882) | Bovine rumen microbial communities from Lethbridge, Alberta, Canada - RJG_04 (v2) (version 2) | ecosystem: Host-associated > Mammals > Digestive system > Stomach > Rumen | place: Canada...
CACTAACAATGATAATAAAGTTGTTATATTTGGATAAAAGTCTGCTTGAGCCGATGTATGTTGAAAGGCATAAGCACGGTTCTTAGGAGAGGGGATTAGAGCAATCTAATCCTTTTATCCGACAATTGTAGAAGATACAAAGATGGAGTTTCACGTATCAAACCATCTAAAGAGAGTATCAAGAAATTTAAAGAGAAAATAAATGAAATATTTAGAGTTTCACATGGAAATAATGTGGATACTCTTATTTTTAGACTGATTCCAGTTATTCGTGGTACTGCCCTTTACTGGAGGTACTCGGTAATTTATGAGATATTTCATGATATGGATTTCCATTTATGGAATAAAACTTATAAGTTTTTAAGGAGAATGCATCCTAATAAAAGTTGGAAATGGATTAAAAATAGATATTTCACTTATCATACAGACGACTATGGTCATGTAAGCAAATGGCTTCTGAAAGACCCAAAATCTGGGAGGTTCTTAATGAAAATGTCTTGGTTCAAACATCGTGATTATATTATGATTAAACATAATTATAGTCCGTATGACAGAACCAAACTAGATTATTTTGAAAATCGAAAGGACAAGTACTATTTATAAACTAGGTGAAAGTTTGCTTGAGCCGTATGAGGTGTAAGTCTCACGTACGGTTCTTAGGAGAGTTTGGGGAATTAATTCCTCACTCTTATCCGACAACATCAGCGCAAGAGTGGATATTACACTCAAAAAGATTGTCGAAGATTCAACCTTCACTCACAAGGACGCATATGAACTTGGAGCGAAACTGATAGCTATGGGAAATGCTGAAGAGACAATTGTACTGATAAACACCAATCCGGATTTTGAAAGAATCATGAAACAGACTGAATACAGTTTAATCGAAGCAAGGAAACTGGAACTTGAAAGAGAGTTAAGAGATTTATAGGAGGGAACCTATGGGTCGAGGAAATTCAGATATCATATATTTTTTAGAACAGCATGAACAGGAAATAATAAACTGTTGCAAGAAGGGAATGAGTAACAATGAAGTCATTGAACTATTAAAAACAAAATATAATCGTGATGTAGCAGATATTACTTATAGAAAATTCAAGGCAGGATTAAATCTGACAAAGAGTGATTTTCTGGAAACATTGCTTGATGAGATAATGGTCATGAAGACGTCCGGTGCAACAGATGCAAATGTCAGACGATGGCTGGAAGAGGAACATGAAATCGAAGTAAGCAGATCCACATTCTCAAGATTCAAAAAGAAATATCACATAACAGATAAAGAAAAAGACCCAAGAGCAAGAGATAAAGATTCATTAACAAATAGGGCAATCACTCAAGGCCAGATAATAGACAATGAAGTTCACACTGATAATATTGACTTAGCTATTGATACAATTCTTCAGCAGCAGGTCACAGACATCAAAACAGGTCTTGACAACCTTGACAAGATTACCAAAAATGCAGTTGGTATTGAAATCGACTTTGCAAAGCTCGACCAGGAAGTAAGATACAATGCCAACGAAAAAAGTCTGGCAAGATACCTGATTGATTTAACAGAATTAAAAATAAGATACTTGGAATTATCAGTTAAAGCATTTGAAGCTAAAAACAGACTGTTCAAGGATGAAATGGATAGACTATTCAAAAACAGAGTTCTTGAATTGGAAGACAAAAAGATTGAAATCTCACAAAAAGACATCATGAATGAAATAGAAATCCTTGCAAAACAAATAGATGATAACAATGTACAATGAGAACAACGAATTCTATTTGGATGCTAGGGATAAAGCTATTCTTCAAAAGTGCGTATATGAAAATCCATATATTCCATTCAATCCATTTCCAAAGCAGGCTGAAATGATATTGGCTAGAGAAAAGGAAGTATTGATTGGTGGTGCTGCTGGCGGTTCCAAATCAACAAGTCTACTCATGAGGGCATTGTTCTATGTTCAGGATGATGCCAATGAATACCACACCCTCATCTTGAGACGTACATTATCTGACCTGAAGCGTAAAGGAGCTTTAATTCACAAAGCAAGTCAATGGCTAAATCGAAATGAAATTCAAAATAATGCAAGCATCAAACCAAAGTGGGATGGAACCGAACATTCATGGACATTTCCCAATGGAAATTCACTAACTTTCGGATATTTGAGAAACATCAATGACCTTGATACATATCAGGGTTCCGAATATCAGTTCATAGGAATTGATGAGTTAACACAGTTGGAGAGATTCAAATATATCTATATGAGGTCAAGGGTAAGGAAAACCAAAGACAATAAGCTTCCAACTCAATTAATGGCTTCAAGTAATCCTGGTAAGCGTGGAAACAAATGGGTACGTGAAAGATTCATAGAAAAAATAGATACTGACATTCAGGATAAATCACAAATAAGATTTATTTCATCCAGCTATTTGGATAACATCTATCTGGACAGGAACGACTATGAAGAATACCTTATGGGCTTGGATAGAGTTACAAGAGAACAGTTAATGAACGGTAACTGGTATGCTTCAGTCAAAGGCCAGCTATTCGATGAATCAGATTTCCACATAATCTCTCATGATGAATACATGAAAATACCAATCATTAAGGTTATCAGATATTGGGATCTTGCAGCTACGGAAGTATTGAATGATGACAAACTGAGAGGAAGTGATCCTGATTATACTGCTGGTGTTTTATTAGCTAAAGATCTAAACGCTAATATCTACATTTTGGATTCATATGAATTTCAGCTTGAGTCAAGAAATCTGATTAATGAAATACTGAATACTGCAGCACGTGACAAGTCTGATGTACAGTATATTGAACTCGACGGAAGCACAGGTAAAAACTTCGGATTATTAATCATAGATGAGTTAAACAGAAGAGGATTCACTACAGGTACTGGTAACTCAAAAGAGAATAAAATCGATAGGGCAAGAAGAGTTTCAGCTGATATTCAGAAGAATGGAATTTTCCTAGTTGGGAAGGATAGAACAGGGTTTACGAAAAAATGGGCCATGGAATTTTTAGAAAAAATTACAGCATATCCAAATGAAGCCATTCACGATGACTGTGTGGTGGCATTTACTGGAGGATATGAAAAAATAACTTCAGAAAAACAATCACAAAGAGTTAATGTGGACAGGTGGTATTCAACATGACAGTTTAGTTTGAAGTGAATTTTTGTGTTAGAATATACGTTGGGTGGTTTTTTTTATTTGAAAATCCTGTTAACTTGGGAATAGTCTATGTTGAGAGGTGTTCATTTGTGGTAGTTTTATTAAGTAAATTGATTTGGGTGACTTACACAAACATTTTGGGTAAGTATTTCTTTTATTTTACTTTTTGACTCTAAAATATTTTTATCAAATGTTATGAAAAATATTATTTCGTCCAATGAAAGATGAAGATGGTAAGATTCTTCAAGCAATATTGCATCAGTTTTATCAATTTGGATTGCTCTAAGAGAATCATATTTAGTCATATTTTCAATGAATGTGATGCAAGTATAGTTATTTAAAAAATTAAATAATTTCCTATTGCTGATTCTAAATGAAGATATTATGTTGTCATTTAATTCTTCATTATCTCCACTAATTAAAATATTGCTGATTTCAAATTTATATTCACTAAAAAAGCCAGACACTAAATCATCAAATTTTTCTTTTTTTAAATCTTCTGGAAAAGGATTATTTTTATATTGTTTTAAAAAATTTTTTTCCACTTCGAATAGATTTTTATCCATTTTTAGTGGATTAATCTGATGATTCATAGAGTATTTCTTTGCATAATCACTTATTTTTAAGGAAATCCTTCTAATTTTTCTAATTTTATTTTTAGACTCTGAACAAACAGTATTGCTGATATATCTAGAACAAAGATAATCTAAATATTCTTTACTCTTCTCATAACTGGAGTCATCAGGTAAAACCATTGCTAATATGATATTTGTATCTAAAAAATGAATTTCAGAACTATTCAATCTATCCCCTCAGATAATTTCCAATAGTTGCATTAATCATTCTTTTTTGAGAAGGAGTGTAAAAATTATCTTTATAATTATTATGGATGTATTCATTAGTTTTATTGATGGTTATAGTTAATTCATTTAAACTATTTTTGAATTTTAAGTCCCATATAATTTCATCGGATTTATAAGCATCATCTTTGTGTTGTACTCTTACACCTTTTGTAAATGTTTTCCAGAGTTCCTGAATAGGGAATCTAAGAGCTTTCCAAGAACTTTCAATATTATTTTCTTCATTTATTAAGTCAATGTTTGTTAAAAATTTTGAAAAAAGATTACTATATTTATTATAATATTCATCACAAGGTAATTTTGCTTCACATTTAAATAATGTTTTAACATAGGAATCTGTATCAAATGAGTTAGTTGATCTCATTTTATCGGCAATATCATAAATATCAAATTTAAATGGATACATTATATCAAAAGGTGCATATTCTTTATAAATATCTTTTTCAAGAGTAGTATAAAATGCATCTCTATCATTGAGAATGTTTTGGGTTATAGTTGTTATTTCAGGATAGTTTGAAATAAGTTCATTATTCTCAAATTCTTTTAAATAAGTATCTTTTAAAATAATTGAATTTCCTCTCTGATCGCATTTAGGTTTAATAAAATTTAATGAATCAACTACTTCTCCAGAATATGGGCCAAAATAATACCAATAATAAGGTAATTCAGAATATAGTTCGCATCCTTCACCTAATTCTTTTTTGATTTTATAAATTAGTTTTAACATTCTAAACTTAGTTATAGGCATGTTTCTAATTTTTAATTCATATAATAGATATTTCATAAGTTCATCTATATTTTCTGAATTCGGTGATACATTAACAAACATTTTTAACCTCCTACTGATATTATATTGGATTATTCAATAATGTTACAACTATTGTATTCATTAATATTTAATACTTTAAATATTATATGGGTTGTGGGAGCATTTGGAAAGTATTCGTGTGATAGATTAGGAATCTATCTTCAGTAATTTTATTCTAAATGTATCCAATTACAACATATATTAAATAATTGATTTTGAGTTTGTAGAAATTAAATCTGACGATTTTATTCATATTTTTACATTTTTAAGACATATATAATGTTTGGAGATTTATAGTTAAATAGTTTTCTTTTTTTAGCTTATCATAAAATAAATATTGCTTTAAACAAAAAAATAAAATACAATAATTTTGATAAAAAAAGTTTAAAGTCATATCTATAGTTCGTTTCAATGCATCTTTTCAGTTCTAATATTAACCTATATTCAAAGTCAAATAAAGAGTTAATGTGGATAAAGGGTATTCCACATAACTATTCATATTTTTTAGCTCGTTTTTTTAATATTTTTAATATATTGTTTTCTCTAATTCTTAATTCTTGAATTATTGTTTCTGTATCAGTTATCTCTTTGGATATGATATTAAAATTCAATCCCACTTGCACATCTTCGGGTTTTAGTATGGATTCGCCTCTTGCATTCTTTTTTGGTACTCTTTTTAATCTTCCGTCAATAGCTACTATTTCAGTATATCTTTCCTGTTGAATTTCAGATAATATTTTGAAGTAGTCTCTTTTTCTTTGATTTAAACTTTCTAATATATTCAACTCATAAGATATCTGTTGATTTTATTGTTTGAGTTTTTGATTTAATGGTATCCAAAATTCGCATGTATTTTTGTTTTTGCAGATTTCATGATTTGGATAACAATCACACTTGAACATATTTATCAGCTCGTTTTCTAAAGTAACCCAGTAACTTGGTAACTTATCAAAATAAGGTAACTTGGTAACAGGGTAACTTGGCAAACACAAGTATTTTTCACTACTATATGCCCCCTCCCCTGGAGGGTCAGGTTACCTCTGAATGTGAAAAAATTAAATGAATTTAAATAGCTTAGATCTAAAAATAAAGAGCTAAAAATCATTTAAATTTTTTCGGTGAGGTAACTTGGGTCTCAGGTTACCTCAAGTTACCAAAAGTTACCTCGCAAGTTACTTTATTTATTGACCTCCTTTTCACTTAAGTTCGGATATAGGAATGTTAAAAACTTATCAAACTTAACTACCATAACTTTTGTAGATTTGGGTATTTTAACGGATTTGTATTCCCAGCCTAGCAATTCAGCAATTCCCTTCACATCATAGCACACTTCATCTGCATTCTTCAATGCCTTTTTAAGACCGCTTGTAAAGCAGACATAGTCAAGGCCATCTCTTCCATGATGAAGCACTATATAAGGTATTAAACGCTCATTGATAATGTTAAAGACACGTTCATAAAAGTCATTTGAGTCTTTAACAGAATCTGTGAAATAGTCATGATATTTGATTGGATATCCGTCTTCTGCTGAATAGACCTTAATGCTTTTGTTGTGCTTGTTGATCTCGTCAATGAAAAACATTCTCAGATATTCTATTTCTTCATCGTCCAGATCTTCAGGCGTTACTGATTCGGCAAATGTCAATAGCCAATCAGGACATTCACGTTCACATTTGGCATATGCTCTTTTGATTAGTTCATTGCTTAACTCTTGCCAAGGTAGTCTCAACAATTCTATATCCTCGTTAATTTCATTTACCACAAAGTCTGCAAGATACTTCAAATGATGAAACAGACAGTCTTTAGGAGAGTCCATTTGGAAATGCTCCATAAATTCCCTTTTCTCATCATCTGTTTTTTTCTCACTGTGAGTATACATTAGCTGAACAAATCTTCTGGTCAAACCTTCGACATTGGGCAATGGACTGTTGGATGTAAAAGACAGGGTAGATAATGCAAGGATAATAGCTAAGTTCCTTCCTTCATATCTGCGTCTTGCATTTGTCCTTTCTACACAGGTTTTCAATGTTTCCGCGCAGCTTTTGCAATTGAACACACCAACGGGTTCATTGATAATTAATCCAAATGTGGATTTGGATATTTGGGCACTGATTCTTGGAACGGTATCGAATTCAGATCCTCCGATATCTGTTTCACTGTCAGGTTCACCGTAAAAGTAAGCTCCAATACGGGCAAGAGTAGTTTTACCGCTTCCACCTTTTCCAAAGTGAAATATGTATGGGATCAGGTTCTCCAATGGTAATCCCATCTGCTTTTTGGCAAAACCGAAAGGAACTATCATCGCATGCTTAAGAGTTGTTGCCAGCTTTCCTTCCTGACCTTGGAAATAATTTCTTAAGTCTTCAATCAAATCCAATGCCATATTCATTTTGTTAATGTCAGCTTCTTTTAATTCAAATTCAACTATTGTCAGACTTTTGGTTTCATCGTTATAGTAGAAACCGGGAGTTTCTATATCATTTTTCATGATTGCCAAATCGTTTTCAATAGCTATTTGAATTATGCCTGGAAGTACTTCCTTGAACTGGTAACGTGAAAGAACATAACCGTGTTCCACTAAATATTGTTCCATTTCAACAATGTTCATGTCTTTAGTGTGGAAATGTCCCCCTTCTATTGTCCTCCATTCAATGCTGAAAGTTCTTCCCGCTTCGCTTATCGGATTGTCATGTATTGTAATCTTCAGTGGATAGCAAAGCAATACTCTGGTATAATCTGCCACTTCATTTCCCTTTTTCCATTCGATTGTTTGTGTAGTGACTTCATTCTTTCTGTAGTCCATGACAATGTATTTGTTGGAGCCGGTTTGGAGTTTGTAAATCTTGTTTGTATCATATGGTATGATTGCCCTATTTAATTCACGTCCTACCAAAATGCTGGTCTTTTTGTCATATTTATCTGAAATGAATCTTTCAATGCCTTTTATTCCACTATTTGGATTTTCATCGCCCAAATAAATGTCTTCGAAGAGTTTAATGATTTCATCTAATGATTTCTCATGAGAAGGAAGTTGGTTGTATAATTCTCTAAGAATTTTTTCTACAACTTCTGGGTCTGTACCCTGCAGATAGAAAGCACTGATTATGTTTTTAAAGTATGTTAGCTCATAATCCGGTTTATAGACATTGCCGATAGCTTTCTTGATTTGTATAGCTGAACTTCCTTCACTCATTTTAATTACCTATACCTGAACGTCCCTCACAATGAAACTATAGAATGTGTAGGTTCCGGATCTTTCTTTGACTTGAATTGTCATTTCACTTAATCTGTTTACGAATTCACGGTATTCGGAAAGATCAACATTTCTTAAAATATTGGATTTGCCGACTGAACCTGCATTTTCCAATTCAAGAATGCTGGTTAGGAAATCAAATAATACACTTCCTTTTCTTACGTTTTTGTGAATGTCTCCATCATTTTTAAGATTAACATTGATTTCAACATATATTTTGTCTGCATCCTGAAAGATGTATAATTTGAATCTGTTGACTGTTTTTTCTTCACCGTCGTCATCGAAAGTGAATGATGAGACGGAAGCCATTTCAGGCCTACCTCTGATTAGGGTTCCATCTTCAAAGTCTTTTAATTCTGCTTTTTCATATCCTTCGGGAATTTCTACAATTTCTTCATAATCTAATTGTGTACCTGTAAATATTGTCTGTTTGCTGTTTTCAAAGCTCATTTTAATTCTCTCCTAAAAATATTAAAGAGGATTTAGCTATCATCCTCTTTTAGAAATTTTGATTGTCCTGCAATCTTTTCAGCTGACATTTCTTCTGCTGACACTTCTCCTGCTCCAATGAGTTCAGCTATTGCACGGTTTGTAGCACGTGTCTTTGCAGTTGACATTATTGTGTGGTCTGAGACTTTGTCCTTTCCTTTCTCGGACCTTGAGCATAGTGCATCTGATTCAACGCTGCGGCCATTTGGAAGTGATGCTCTAACGCAGTAGTAGGCTTCTCTGACTCTTCCCATTTTTGTTCGCTCAATTTCATGATCCACTATTTCGGTATCGACATTGAATGCACGGGAGAGCTTCTGCCATGCTGACTTTTTCTTGAAGTGTCTTTTCACTTTAACGTAGTTTCCGTTTTCATCTTTTTCCTTAACAATTATTTCCTGATAGTCATTGTCATTCAATAATCCTTTGCATAGTCTCTGATATGCGTCCCATTGCTCAATTGCAACATCGACATCAGGGACATTATCGACTTTGACTATTTCTGTTTCCTGTGGATTTTCTATTAGTTCGGCTTTTACCATTCTTTCACCTTTTATAATGTTCCAAAGCTTGAGATTGTTATTCCAAACCATCCGATAGCTATGGCAAATATTATGCTTCCAATCCAAATCACTTTTGGATTCAACTTCATTTCTTTTTTAGGATATAATCTTGCTGGTTTGCTCATCTGTATGACTTCCTTATGATGCGAATTTCACTGATGAAGTTCAGGTTGATTATTTGGATTGTTCCGTTTTTCCTGTGGATTGATATTGTGTTTTCGTTCAGCAAATGGAACTCCTCTGATTTTGAAAGCAGAAAATGAATACCTTCATTTGCATAGTGAAAACCGATGCAGTATCCATCAGTAAGTTTTTGCTGCATTTCATGAATTGTACTTTCCATATCAATCATTCCTTCTTTTTCCTGAATCCGACAATGAACGGCTCTCCTCTTATGAACTTGATTAATCCAATATCTCCTTCAGATGCATATTGAATTAATGACAATAGTTTGGAGTGTATTATTGTCTGGTATGCTTTTTTCCCACCATCCACTAATACGATACCATCTTCATCAATGTAGAGGATTTCCTGTTCTACATCTCCTTTGGCAACTTTGATCTCTCCATTGTGAGTTAGGATGCCGTGGTAGTTGTTTTCGAACTGATTATGGGAGGTTGTCATTTGATCAACCTCGCCAATTGGGGAATAGCTATTCATTCTATTCACCTTTGTTCAAATGTTCATTAAACATTGCCATTATGTCCTCCCATATGGTGTAAATGGTCGACAATCTAAAATTCAATAGGAGTCAGAAATCTTTGAAAAATAAAAAATAGTATGTTGGTAAAATTAACTTTCCATTCTTTACCGAATATTTAGTACAGGATAAACACTGCTTTTTTAATTTACAAATGTTTATATATTCCTTAAAATAAACTAGAAATTGGGTTAAGTTTTGAAAAGTATTAATTTTTAACATTGTTTCGCGACGTGTCTAATTATTTTTATTTTTCTTACCTGACCCCTTAGGATTATATTAAAAAATAAAATTTATTAGCTCGTTATTCAAATAAACTTATTTTTTTATAATCCTTTTTTAATAATCTTTTTTTCCTGTTACTTTCTTGATATTTTACCTCCAGATATTGATTTTCAGCCATCACAAAAGAAAAGTTGTACGAGTGTAAAAAATTGTTCTCCCTCATAAAAATTGTTCTCACTTCGTAATGGCTAATCATAGTCTGTTATTTTGTGTATATAAACATTTTGTTTTCTATTTTTGGCTCAATCGTTCATTTATTACAATGTTATACTTGAAGATAAGGCATGTGTTTTTCCAAAATTCTCTAAACATTGAATCAAGATTGACAGTCAGAAAATATCAAATGTATAAAATCAGAATTGCAATTTGTCATAGAAATTTGATGATGGTTTCATCCAATTGCACTGATTTAAAATTATCTCTCAGAATCAGTTTTATATCATAATCTATTGTTAATGTGCTTTATATAATTAAAAATAGTTTTTTACTTTTCAGTTAATAATAAAAATAGCATAATAATGTTTTTATGGTGTTTAGAAAAAAATAATAAAAGATAGTGGAAAGTATAATTTCCACTAAATTCAATAAAGCTATTTGCTTTCCTCCTGAGCCAGACGTTCCCAGATATTAGCCATATTTGCTTCCATTCTTTCTATCTTCTGTTTATATTCATCATTCTCTTTTTCCATCCTCATATATTCTGGAGATTTAATAGATAGCTTTTTAACGTCTGTATTTATTGTAATGGCAGGTAAATGTTTAATATATTCATATTTCAAGTCTTCAGGATTAGTCATGAAGTACACGGAATCTGTTGAATTTTTAGCTTTTCCCTGTAGATCGTTTACTTTATCCAAACTCATTCCATCATTATACAAAGCGCTTGCATGAAATTTTCTAAGCATATGGCTTCTGAATCTTCCGTAATTTCCAATTCTTCCAAGGCCTAGGGTATCATTGATTTTTTGATATTGGTAGGTTAAATGTCTTGGAGCTATTTTGAATAATGGACTTTTACTTGTTAATTTATCTTCACGAAGTAACAGGTATGCATTGATGGCATTTACTGCTTCAGGACTACAATATGTAACATAATATTTGTTGGTTTTTTTCCTTAGCAGTCTGAAAGTGGGAATGATGTCCTTGGTTTCATATAGATAATCAATAATTTCATATATGTCCCTTTTTCTATTTGGCAGATATTCAGATAATGCATCAATGTAATCTCCAACTGTTAGACTTAATGTTTCTGCTCTTGCACATCCGCTTGAACATGAAAATAGGATTATTGCTTTCATTAATGGTGAAGCTATTTTAAACGCTTCTCTAATTATTTTCTTATCAGGCAAATCTTTAAAATATATAGGTTCTGCTTTTTTAACGGATTTCTGATTTATTCTAGGAAGTTTTCCTATTTCGATGTCATAGAATTTGTAAAAAAATTGAATGATGGTTATTTCTTTTCTAACAGTATTCCATGCATACTCTTCTAATAGATGATGTCTGTATTCAATTAGTTTTGTTCTTAAACGAGAATATTTCCATCGAACATTGTTTTTTTCATCTTCTTCAGCTTCATCAAGTAATTCCTGAAGGGACAGATCATAATATTCGCAATACTTCCTTAATGCATTTGTATAGTTTCGTACAGTTCTTTTCGAATGGTTACAACTTATCGATAAATTTTTTATTAGCTCGTCATTCATCATATTTTTCACCTATGTTATTGACATTTAAAAAAAGTTGAGTGAGAGAGAGCATTTGATAAGTAAAATTTTTCAAATTTCGATAAGTGGTAGAACTATTTCATGAGTCATATTGATACTCAAACTAGTTTATTTAAATTCTATAGATTAATATTAGTGTGTTTATATAACGCTATCTTTTTTTACTAAATAATACTTTTTTTTGATAAATTATTTATTAGCTAGTTTAAATATATTATTTATATAGTTATAATTCGAAGGTTTGATATGATGGATGATAAAACAGATGATTTTTTCAGCGAATATTTGTCAGAAACATGTCGGGATTTTGATGAATCAACTTTAATTTCTCCAAATAGGAATGGAGAAAAGGAAAGGGGAGTAATTGAAAAATCAGAATATGAAATTAAAAAAGAGAGTTTAGTTGGATTTGTTGAATCCAATTCGATTTCAATAAATGAGCTTTTATTGGCGAGTTTAACTTTAACACTCAATAAATTTAATTTTTCAGATGATGTCTTAATTTTTAATCAGAATAATGTTCCATTTGCCACAAAATTTGAAAACAGGGATATTTCTATTAAGGAATTTTTAGAAAATATTCATGAGAAGTATATTAAAACATTGGAATTCGATGAATATTGCAATGCTGATGATCTTTTTTTAAAGCCGGAATTTTATTATGCGGTTGATGATGATTTAAAATCAAATGCGGTATATTCCAATTATCTAAGCATTGTTGAAGATGATGAAACTGTTTTTCTGTCCTTATTTTATAATGATGAATTGTATACAAAAGATTTCATTGATTTATTCTTATCAAGCCTTGAAAAAATCGTTGAAGAAATAGTTAATGCCGATATTGATAAAACAAATGTCTGTGATATTGCTCTTGTCGGCGAAAACGAAAATGTTGTCTTCTCTGAAGTTGGAATGCCTTTGATTCACAAGCGCTTTGAAAGGCAGGCAATGGAGAAAGGAGATGAAACTGCTCTTGTTGCAAGTGATGTCACATTGACTTACAGGCAATTGGATGAAAAGGCAAATATTATTGCAAATGCTTTGATAAAAAGGGGAGTTAAACCGAAAAGCAATGTTTTGGTAATGCTTTCAAGGAACAGCAATTTGATTGCGTCAATTTTGGGTATTCTTAAGGCGGGTTGTGCATTCATTCCGATTGATCCTGAATATCCTCATGAGAGAATAAACTACATTTATGAAAACAGTCAGGCGGATTATATTATTGCCAATGAGTCAGGAGAAAAATCTTTAGACATTGAAGAGCTTCTTAAGGAAGGTAATTCCCAAAATCCTGATGTTAATGTTAGCCATGATGATTTGGCGTATATGATTTACACTTCAGGTTCCACTGGCAATCCTAAAGGTGTAATGATTAGTCATGAAAACATCTGTAATCAGGTTTCAAATCCTAAATCCACTTATGATAGTTTGCTTTGTATTACAACCATTTCTTTTGACGTGTCTGTTGATGATATATTGACATCTCTTTCCAATGGGTTGAAATTGATACTTGCTGATGATACTCAAATCAAAAATATTCC
>Ga0310695_10010628_pt1 | contig 13393 bp, 4 predicted proteins | sample RumenRJG_04DNA_FD_203882 | JGI IMG/M metagenome (GOLD analysis project Ga0310695, IMG submission 203882) | Bovine rumen microbial communities from Lethbridge, Alberta, Canada - RJG_04 (v2) (version 2) | ecosystem: Host-associated > Mammals > Digestive system > Stomach > Rumen | place: Canada...
AAATTCTTGAGTTATACTTTTAGTTTCATATTGAAGTAAAATATTTTTATATGTTATTAAAGTATTCTTATATGTTTTTACTTTATATATTAGAAAAAAAAGGATACAAATTAATAAAATTCTTTGAAAATTAATCCAATATATTTTTTTTGAATAAATAGATAAATAAATAATTTCACATGTAATTAATAAAACAATAATAAAAGACAAAAGACAAATTTGCATATTAGTTTTAAATTCACTTTGAACTAATTGAATATTATGAGTAAGGAAATATTTATCAATTTCTTCATTTGAAAGTGGTAATGAATAATGTAAAAATTTACCAAATGTAATAAGATAAAATATTGGAAATCCAACAGAAAGAACAGAAAAAATTAAATAAGCAATTAATAAAGCAAACCAAAGTATACATCCAAAAAAAGAAGAAAATAAAGAACCAAAGAAAGATGTTTTAGCCATTTTTTTATAATAATTATTTGATATTTTATATAATTAAATTTTTAAAAATTTAATTTTATTAAAATATTCAAAAATATAATTCAAAATGAATGATAAACTTTTGAAAATACTTTCAAAAGTATTTTTTATGAAATTAATATTAATAAATATGGTAAAATTGATTTTAATGATTTTAAAAACTTGATGTTTTGAAATAAAAAAAGAAGTTTTATAAAAAATAAAAATATCTAAAAATAATTTTTTTTTTTATCATATAAAAAATATAATATAAAAATTGATAAAATATACAAATGGTAATTAAAATGATTTTCATAAAATAATTGATTATAAAAATTGTTTAAATATTTTAAATGAGTGAATTTTTTTATTGACTAAATATATTTAAATAAATATATTTTTTACATTTTTTTGAGAAAATATTTATTGATAAATATTATGATTTTCAAAAGAAATTTGAAGTTTCAATAATTTATTATCTGAAAGAATTATTTTATTAAAATTTGTACAACTTTGATAAAAAATTGATAATATATTTTTAAATATTTATAATTTGATATGAATAAAGTATTTCCTTGGAATGTAAATATAATAAAATCTTATTATAAATCATTTTTAAATTTTTATTTTAAAAAAATTATTAATGAAATTTTTATAAAAAGAAATAATTGTGAAAAATATTAATTTTAATTTATTAAAAACCTTTAATTCATTATTTGGAAAGATACAAAATGTCAATTTTTTATCACATTTTAAATTTAACAATCTTAAATATTTCATAAGTATTTGAGTTTTTTATATTATTACTCATTTATAATAATTAATATTTTATTTTAAAATAATTGATAATAAACAAAAATTTATTAATTTTTTTCAACTTGAATAATATATCTAATTCTAACTTGACTAGTATCATAAATAATATATTCAGGCATTTCTACTCTTTGATTAAAATTATCTATATTATTCCTATCAACATAAGGAATAATTTCCCCTAAAGGAATAACAATCCCATTATTACAAATAAAACTTTTACTCAAATCAGGACCTTGATAACTTAAACCTTTTAAACTATTATATTCTTCATTAAAAATAGATAAAGATAAATCTTTAAATTCATTGATTTTACATTCATACATTTTACCTAAAGCACCTTCACATAATAAAATATAAGAATAACTTTTTTTATTATCTTTATTATAAAATGTATCACAATAATTAATAGATTTAGTAAATACATCAGCAAGATAAATTCCTTTACCAAATAAATATCCTGTTGATGGTGCTTCAGGAGGTGCAATTTTTAATCCATTACTAAAAATACCAATATAATTAAAAATTTTAGTTCCATGAAAAAGAAGATAATGATTATTTAATTTTTTCCATTTTTTCATTTTTTCTTTTTCTCCTTTTCTATTTACAGAAAATATATTTATTACTTTTGTATTTGGAGATGAATTATGAATATATTTTACAATTGTATCATACTCACTTGTGTTATTTTTTATTAAATTAAATTTTGTTTGAAGGGAATTGTAAACATAATCTAAAGGATTTATTTCTTTTGATTTAGATTGGGCTCCTAATAAAATATTAACTGCTCTTTCAACATATGATAAATTATCTAACATTAAAATTTCTTGTTGCACTTCATTAATTGTTCCAAATGGTTGAATAAATGAATTTTTATATTTTTCTTTTGGGATTAATTCATAATATCTTGATGATAATATCATTATATCATTTGAAATTTTTGTTATGTTATTTATTGTCTCTTCTCTTTTTTTATTATCTTCATTTAATCTATTTTTTGGGTTTGTTAAATCTTTTAATTCATTTAATTTATTATAAATTTCAATAATATATTCTCTTGCTTTTTTCAATAATTCTTTATTTAACATTGAAAAATTAAAAAATTCAGTGTTAATTCCATTATCTCTAATTGCTTTAAAATAAATAGAAGAATCAGTAAAAATTTTCAATAATTCTTGTACATTATTATCTTTTATTTTAGAAGAAGGACAATTTTTATAATCAATAGGTTTTAAAAGTTCTCTTGCAGTTAATTGAACTTTATTAAATTTAATTAACATATATTTTCCTTTAACCCTTTCAAATTTATCTCTATTTTCCCATAAATTACCAGTTTTGCTTTTGAATATTTTACCAAATTCATTTTTAGCTTCATCTAAAGAATTAAAAGGAGATCTTTGATTTTCTCCTTCATCACCAATTCTCCCAAATTGTGTAGTTACAATATACATATCTTTACCTTTATCATGAATTAATTGAATAAAATAAAACATATATTCTCCATAAACACCATTTTGAATATTTACTTTTGTTAATGAAGCTTCCCAATATTCATCATTTTCTTGATACAATTCATATAATTCTCCTTGATAATCACTTAAATTTGGTAATTTTATTCTTTTTTCTTTTGGTGCTAATTTTTGCATTAATTCAAAATATTCATTACTATCTTTTTCATAATTATATGGTTGTTCAAAATTATTATCTTCTTCATCGTAATTTTGATATAAATTTATATTATCGTTATTTTGAGTTATGTTATATTTTTTTAATATTTCATAATTTTTTTTTGAAGATTGTTTTATTGCTAAATCCATTGGAGTATTATTATTATTATCTGGGAGAGTTGCATTGAAATTTTTATCTAATAAAAATTTTAACATTTTGATATTTTCATAAGAACCAAAATCATTTACAGCGACACATAAACTTACTAATGTTTTACCATTATTATCTTTTATATCTTTTGGTATTTCTTTATTTTTACTTTTTGAAATTAGTAATTTCAATAAATCTAAATTATTCTCAATTACACAATAAATTAAACTATTTTTTCCAAAATTATCTTTTTCAATAATAGATGCATTATTATCAAGTAATTTTTTTAAAATGAAATATTTACTATTTTCTTTTTCATTAAGTTGATTCGGATTTTTTAATAATAATCTAACAATAAAAAGTAATAAAGTAACTTTATAATTTTCACCAAAACTTTCATCAATATAAACATTATTAATAGTTTTTTCAGAAAAAAGTAAATTAATTAATTTTAAAGAAATATTATTAATATCATTTTTTACAGCACAAATAAAAGGAGATTCATTTTTATTATTACATTCATCTAATAAAAAATTTTTTCCTTTATTCAAAATAAATTCACAAAAATCAATAAAATGATTTTGTGCTGCATAATGAAGAGGAGTATTACCATCCTTATCTTTTAAATCAAGTGAAATATCTTTTGAATATAATTTATCAAAAAAAGTATTTAATGTTTTTCTATCTGAACTCCCACTTATTTTTCCTAATATATGAAATAAATTTTGACCATATATATTTTTATGATTGTAAATACTATTATTTGGAGATTGATTTAATAATTTCATTGATAAATTAAATTTTTTTTCATAAAATGAATCTTCAACTGATTGCATTAATGGATAATTTTTTGATAAAAATAAATATGTAATTCCTTGTAAATTATTTCGAATACATATTCTAAATAATTTTATACCTTCTTTTCTTTCATTATCATTAAGAAAATATTTAGAATTAATAATTTCTTCTTCTTTTTTTTGAAAATTATGATTATTATTATAAAAATTATTTCCAATATTCATTTGATTAAAAGTTCTATGATTAATCTTACCTCTTACATTTATAATATTATTCCCAAATCCTCCTGCAGCTTGTTTATTATTAAATTTTGATATGAAATAATTATGATTTTGATTACCTATATTATTATTATTTTTTGATATTTCACTATCACTTCCTGAAAAATCACTTTCATCTGAGTAATTACTATAATCACTCTCATAATCTTCAAAACTAATATTATTTTTATCATTTATATCAGGATTTTCTATTTCATTTTCTATATCTTCATCACTTTCTTCTTCTATTTCTTCTTTATTATTTTGTTTTTTTCCTTTTGTTTTATTTTTATTTTTATCTTTTTCATCAATATTTTCTTCAATTATATTTTCAAAATCACCCTCATTTTTATTTTTATCTTTTGAAATAAGAATTGTTTGTGTATTCAAATCAAAACTAGAATTAAGTGCATTACCTAAAGTAGATAAAAAATTAGGGTTGTTTGTGCTTAATTTACTTTTAGAAATATTTTCATTTTCTTTTTTCAATATTTCTTTTAAAATTTCTTTTTCATTCCTTTCTTTCAAAGGATAAGCATTATTTTCCAAATTAGCATTTTGAGAAATAAAATTAATAGAAATATTAATTTGTTTAAATAAAAATGAATAAGCCAAAGGAGAATTTTTTTCATTATTTAATTTATCAATATTAACATTTTTAGTAATTAAAGATAAAATACTAATAATACTTCCTCTTTGACTAGCATAATGTAAAGGTGTATTACCAAAAATATCAGAAATATCAGGATTTACATCTTCATATTCTAATAATTTTGTAAGAGATGAAATTGGATCAATTAAAGTTGAATTAAATTCATCATTTATTTTTACAAATAAATAAAATAAAGGAGTTCTTCCTAATATATCTTTTATATCTAATTTTGGTTTTTTACTTAATAAATAGTCATTAAGTGATTCATCAGTATCTGTATTTTCAATTTCATCATTATATAAATAATGCATACATGTTCTATTTTGTTTATTTTGATAATTGATGTCAACTTTAAAATCTTCTATTAATATTTTTACTTTGGATAAATTTTTATTTCTAACATAATATATTAAAGAATTTTCATCTAATTTATTACATTTATTAATATCTATTCCTGATTTATATAATATTTTTAATAAATCTATATTCCATATTTTTGCTAAATATAGGAATAATGTATTTCCTTCATAATCAATTTGATTTATATTTATTTTATTATCTATTAAATATTGTAATACTTTTATTATTAAATTATAATTGTTTTCTATATAATGTATTGAAACTAAATTATCAAAAAGGAAAAATATTGCATTTCTTTTATATAAATTTATTTGATCAATTGAAACGTTTAAATTATTTATAAAATATTCAACTAAAGGAAAATAAGGAAATGACATGAGATAATGAAAAGATGTATTTTTCCCATTATTTTTGAAATATTGTTGTTCAATTCTTAAATTAATTGGAATATTAACTTTATCATTTACACTTTTTCTTTCATTTGAATTTGTTGGTCTTACTCTATATGCACTGAGTTTACAAACTTTTTTCAAAGGATTCATTTTAAATGAAATAAATATTTTTACAATTTCAAGAAAAAAATCTAAAAATTGATAAAAATCATCTTTTGCTTTTCCCATACATTTATTTGTTTCAAATTGTGATAATTGAATGTTATTTATTTGAGTGTCAATATTATTATTATAATAATTATTATAATTAGTATTAAGGAAAGGATTAGTATTAAGGAAAGGATTAGTTCCAAATTCCATTTCTTTATTTTCTTCTTTTAAATTACCTGTTTGATAATATTTATCTTTTTTCATTTGAAAAATATTATCCTTTACATAATTATCATATATGCTTTTTATATTATTTGAATATTCATAAAATAAAGATAAAAAAGGAGTAAATCCATTGTCATCATAAGCATTATTAATATTTTCAAAATCATCATTTTTGATAGAATTTTTAATTGCATCAATTATCAATTTTAAAATATTTCTTTCTTTTTTATTACCAAAAACAAATTTAATAATAACATGAAAAATAGTTTTTCCTTGAGAATCCTGAAAATAGAGTTTAGGTTTCATTTTAATTAACTCTTCTAAAATAGGAATATTTTTTTTTTCTAAAGCAATTTGCAAAGCAGTTTTCCCATCTTTAGTAATTAAATCAATTTCCAAATTTTTATTATCATTTAACAATGAAAAAATATCATGAATCAGTTTTTTAAATTTATCATATTTAATATTTTCTTTTTCATCTCCTGTTAAATTTTTATTATTATTTACATTATTCAAATAAATGTTATTATTATTAATAAAAGTTTGATAATCATAACGTGCAATCAAATGTAAACAACTTTCACCATAATAATTAACAGCATTAACATCAGCTTTTTTTTCTTTAATAAAATATTTAATTTCATTAAAAGACTTCAAAGTTAAATTTTGAAAAGAATAATGAATTAATCTCATATCCAAATTAAATTTAGTATTAATATCACAGAGATTAGAATCCAATAAATATTTAACAATAAAAAAGTGATTTTTTAAAAAAGCAACTTCCATAGGAGTTAACTTCCAATCATTTTCAACATTTGCATCAGCTCCAGCTTGAATTAACATTTCAACAATTTCAACCCAACCATACGCACAAGCATAATGTATAGGATAATTATTTGAAGAATCAGGAGAATCAAATTCAGCACCATTTGATAATAAAATATTAACCATTTCAACATTCCCTGTTCTAATACAATTAATTATACAATTTCTTTTAAATTTATCTTTTTTTGTTAATTTTGCACCTCTATCAATTAAAAATTTAACTAATTTCTTATGTCCATTCATTGCAGCAAACATTAATCCAGTCATTTTATCACATCCTGGTAAATCAATTTTAATATTTGTATAATCTAAAAAATATTGAACAATATCTAAATGACCATTTATGCATGCATAATGAAATGCAGTATTTTTATTATTTTTATCTTTTAATAAAAAATTTGCATTTTTATTTAATAAAATTTTCACATTTTCTAATCTTCCATTCTTTGCTGATAACATTAAAGCTGTATTTTTAAATTTATCAGTTTCATCTATTAAAGCACCTAATGAAATTAAATAATTTAAAGGACCTTCTCCTTCACAACAAGCAGCATAATGAAATGGTTTTTTATTTTCTAAATCTAAACAATTCCAATCACCACCTAACTCAACTAATTTTTGAATAAATCTAGTATCTGGGTTTATACATGCAACATGCATTGGAGTAACACCTAAATTTGTTTGTGGTTTTTTTGTTAATGATGTCTTAACTTTTATTTTTATATCTTCTGGATTTTTTAAATTTAAAACTTCACTATGAAGAGAATTAAAACCATAATTATAATTTCCTTGTACTTTATCTAATAAATAAGATGAAATTTCTTTATTTCCACATAAAAGAGATAAATAAATATAATTTGAAAAATCAAAATGTAAAGATTCTGTTAAAGAAATTGGATTTATTATAATTGCTTTGATAAATTCAATTAATTTAACATTGTGATTTTTAGTTAATAATGATTTAGTAATTGAATATTCAATATTATTATTTTGAATTAAATATTGTGGATCATCATTAATTAAAGCATCATTTCCCATTTTATTTCCTCTAGTTGCATTTAATTTTCTTGTTTTTACACCAAACATATAAATATTTGTTTCTCCTGTTTCAATATGTTTAATTTGACTTTGTTCTGGAATGCATCTTATTTTATTATTTAAATTATTTTTATCTTGAGTTAAATAATTTAACATTATTTCTATCATTTTTTCATCATTATTTTCTATTGCTTTTTCAATTGTATTTTTACCATCTTTATATAATGAAATAAATATTTCACTTATATTTTCTGTTGAATCAATACATTTTTTCATTAATTCATAATTTTTTGTTATTACTGCTCTATAACAATTTCGATTTGAACAATTTATACAACATTCATTAAAAATTTTATTTGAAGGATCTTTTAAATATTTTGATTTTTCCATTGGTGTAATTAGTAAATTATATTTTCCTTTTATATAATCGTATCCTTTTTTTATTTTTACTTTTCTTTTTGTTTTACTTTTACTTTTCCCTGATGAATTCCTTGATTTTGATTTTGAATTTGAATTTGAATTTGAGATTGAATTTGATTTTCTTTTATGATTTTCTGATTTTGGTCTTTTTTTAGTTTTAGATTTTTTTTCATTTCCCGCTATTTTTCCTTCTTCTTCTCTTTCTTCTTCTTTATTTTCTGATAATTTTACAACTTTAATATTTCTTTTTTTTTCTATATTTTCATCATCGTTTTCTATTTTTGATTTTGAAGTTTTGGACTTTTTATTTTTGTTTTTATTGTTTTCTAATTCTTTTTTTTTTCTCTTTGAAATTTTTAACATTTTTAATAAGGAAAAAAAATCAATAATTATTTATATATTAATAAAATATTATTATTTTAAAATAATATTATATTTAATTAAAAAATTTATCATAAAAATTATAATTTTAATATAGTAAAAATCTTCACATGTTTGAATATTATTTAATTTTTACTTTTTTATATTTAAAAACTAATTAATTAATTTAAAGGGTAATCTAAAAAATTAATAATTATTAAAAAGAAGAATGTCAAACAATTCAGAAATTTGGACTCAATATGTTAAATTAGAAACTATTGGCACTGGAAATTTTGGAAAAATATTTAAAGCAAAAAATATAAAAACATCTAATATTTATGTTATAAAAGAAATTGATAAATTAAAATATAAATCTTTAACTAATAATGATTTTAATGAAAATTCAATAAAAAAGCTGAATCTAGCAAATAATATTAAAATAAAAGAAATAATTGATTCAGGTGATTTCTTATATATTATAATGGAATTATGTCCTTTAAATTTAGAATATTATTTAAAAATAAGGGAAAATAATCTTTCTATTGATGAAATAAGAGAATTATTAATTCAATTAAATATAATATTTCAAAAAATTAATGAATTGAACTTAATAATAAGAGATATTAAGCCTTCAAATATTTTATTTTCATTTGATAAAATTTCAAAATTAACATTAAAAATCTCAGATTATGATTTAAGTCAATTTTTAATTGATAAAAAAAATTTAAATATTTCATTAACAATGTCACCTGAAGTTTTAAAAGGAGAAAATATATCAAATAAAAACAATGTTTGGATTTTAGGTAATATTATTTATTATATGGTATTTAAAGAATATCTTTATAATGCAAAAAATTCATCTCAATTAATAAATGCTATTAATAAAAGTAAAAAACCTAAATCAACACCCGATAAAGATTTAACAGATTTAATTTCAAAAATGTTAGTTGTTGATGCTAATAAAAGAATTTCTTTTAATGAATATTTAAATCATTCTTTTTTTAAAAAAAATATTAACAATCAAAATGAAATAAATAATTTACAATTAAATACACCTTTATTTAATTTTATTTGTAAAACTCATTCAAAACAATTTGTATATTTTTGTACTAATTGTAAATGTAATATTTGCAATTCTTGTTTAACTAAACATCCAATTAATTCACATAAAATTATTCCTTTTTCAATAATTGGATTATCAGATATTGAAATTGGGCAAATAGGAAATCTTTTAAATGAACTTGAGATAAATTTGAATAAATTAAGAAAATTAAAAAATAATACTGAAATAATATATAATAAAATGAAATTAGTAAAATCTAATATTTCTATTTATGATACTCTCCCAGAATATAATTTTAAAAATTATTTTATTCAATATTTACAAAAAATAAATAAAGATTTAATTATAACAGACTCAATAATATTTCCACAATTTAAAAGTAATAATGAAAATAAAGGTAATTACATAATATGTGAGCATATAATAAAACAAAATCAAATAGAAAAATCAATTCCAATATTAAATTATATGACTGAAGCAATTATATCAGTAATAGGTTATGGTGAAAATAATAAAGATGAAATTACAAAAGATTGTGATATATATATAAATAATAAAAAAATTGATTTTACTTTGAAATATAAATTTCCAAAAGAAGGTAAATATATAATTAAAATTGAATATAAAAAATTAATCAAAAATATGAATTGTATGTTTGCAAACTGTGAAACATTAAAATTAATCGATTTATCAAATTTCAAAACTGAAAATGTAACATCAATGATAGGATTATTTACAAAATGTACATCATTAACAACTTTAGATTTATCAAAAATTAATTTAAATAAAAATAATAATTTAAGTTATATGTTTTCAGGATGTTCTTCTTTATTATCTTTAGATTTATCATATTTTTTTACTTCAAAAATTAACAACATTAAAAAAATGTTTAATGGATGTACATCATTAAGTTCAATTGATTTATCAAATTTTGATACAAAAAATATAACTACAATGGAAAGTTTATTTGAAAATTGTTCTTCTATATCTTCAATTGATTTAAAGAAATTTAAAACAGAAAATGTAACAAATATGAAAAGTATGTTTAAAGGTTGTGCATTATTAAAAAATTTAGATTTATCGCATTTTGATACTGGAAATGTTACAGATATGAGTTTTATGTTTTCAGAATGTGAATCTTTAAATTCTATAAATTTATCTAATTTTAAAACTGAAAATGTTGTTGATTTAAGTTCAATGTTTTTTGGTTGTTCATCAATTAATTCAATTGATGTATCTAATTTTAATACTGGAAATTTAATTGATATTAAATTTATGTTTTGTGGTTGTAAAAATTTAAAAAATTTAAATATTTCTAATTTTAATATTACAAGTGTTACTGATATTAGTGGAATGTTTAAAAATTGTTCATCTTTAACATCTTTAGATTTATCTAGTTTTCATACTGAAAATGTTTTAGAAATGAATAATTTATTTGAAGGATGTGATTCTTTGAAAAAATTAAACTTAACTAATTTTAATACTGAAAATGTTATGAGTATGGATGAAATGTTTTGGGATAATGTTAAAGAATGTGAAGTTATTTGTAATGATGAAAATATTAAATCAATGATTAAATAATAAATAAATTTTAAAACAATTTTATAATATTTTAATTTGTAATTTTTCATATAATTGTCTTATTTAAATTAGAAATATATATTAATGCCTAATAACAAGAAAAAAACATCAAAAAATAAAACTAATAAAAAATTAAATGAAAATTCAAATGAATTATTTAATTGTTGTTTAAAATGTTATAAAACACCATTAATAGGTTTAGAAAATAAAAAAGATAATGTCTATTTATATTATAATTGCCCAAATAGACATAAATCAAAACTAAATATTTTTTCTTTTTATGAAGAAAGAAAAATAAAATGTTTTGATTGTTCACAGAAAAAAAATAAAGATGAAATATTTTATTGTTTTTCTTGTAAATTATTTTTATGTAAAAAATGCAAAGAAAATCATTCAAATTGTAATTGCAAAAACTTTGAAAATTATAGTTTAAATTGTAAAATACATAATTATATGAATCAAAAATATTATTGTTATAATTGTTTAATTGGATTTTGTGAAAAATGTATTAATGAGCATAAAAATCATGAAACAAATAAAATAGAAAATTATTTATTTTCAGAATTAGAGTTATCAAAAATTAAAACTATTAAAGATTATACAAAAAAACAAATTGAAAACATTCATAAAAAATTTTTATTGGAAATTGAAATTTTTGAAAGTACAGTTAGAAATTTAAGGAAATCATATGAAAAATTAATTAAGATTAATAATAAAGAAATTGAAATTACAGAAAAATTAATTTCTAAAATTGAAAATTTAAAAAACAAAATTACTTTTGAAGATTTATTTAATGCAAAAAATATATTTCAATTTAATTTTGATGTAAAATTGGATTTTAAATCAAATGACGCAATTTCAAATTGTTTTATAGCAGAGGAAGAATTTTTAAAAGGAAATTTATTTTTTTTAAAATCATCAAAAATTAATTATACTTTTTCCTTAAATTACCCATCAATTTTATTGGATAAATATGAAGAAAAAAAAATAACAAAATATGATGATTTATCAATAAATAATTGGAAAATTATAAATTTTTATAAATTTGAAGGATTTAATTATTATATTAAATGCTTAGATAATAATCATATTTGTGTCCATAATAATGAATTATCTACTTCAATTTTTAACATTAAAGAAGGAAGTTTATGGAATTTATTTAAAGATAATGAAGACTTAAACAAGTCTTTTCAATTTATGAAAAAATTAAAAAATAATCATATTATAATTGGTTTCTCAACAAAACTTGTAATTTATGAAATTAATTCTAAAAATTTAAAACCAATTCAAGTTATTTATAACAAACAATATAATTTAGATAATTATAAAGATAATTCTTCTTTAAATTCTTTTATTAATGAATATGTAAATATATATGAAATGAATGATGGTAGAATTATAATTTTTAAAAATAATATTGTTTTGGAAATATATAATATTGATAATATTGGTAATTTTCAATTAAATTTAAATATTCATGAATATATAGAGAATAACAATATCTATTATTTTTCAACATGTAAAGAGCTTCCTAAAAATAAATTTGTTGTTTTATATAAATGTTATATAGATGAAAGTCCTAATTCCCCATGTTTTATATTAAATTCTTTAAATAATTATGATTTATTCAAAATAATTCTATATGATATTAATACTTTTCAAACATTAGGAAAATATATAATTAAATGTTCAAATAATAAAACTTTTGGAAATAACATTTGTGTTATTAATGAAAATATTTTTACTATTCCTTTTGAAAATAGATTAATATATTTTGATATAGATGATATGATGGAATTAATAAATAAAAAAAAGAATAAGAAATCTATTTCTTTATATAATTCCAAAAATGGTTCAATTCATTTTAATACAAAAAATAAATTAGATGATTACATTTTTATTTCTAAAATACTATATATAGAACAATTAAGAGATAATACATTATTAATAAATTTTCCTTTTAATATGTTATATCATTATAAAATATTTAATGAAGATATAAAATTTCTTTCATATATAGATTTAAGCAAAAATGCAATCCAAAAAACAAAAGAATATAATTTATATTATTTTGAACAATTTGAAAATGGAAATGTATTAATATATGATAAATGGGAAGGTTTGATGTATATTTTTAAAATAGATAATTCTATAATAAATTAAATATTAATATTAAAAA
>Ga0310695_10010629_pt1 | contig 13391 bp, 9 predicted proteins | sample RumenRJG_04DNA_FD_203882 | JGI IMG/M metagenome (GOLD analysis project Ga0310695, IMG submission 203882) | Bovine rumen microbial communities from Lethbridge, Alberta, Canada - RJG_04 (v2) (version 2) | ecosystem: Host-associated > Mammals > Digestive system > Stomach > Rumen | place: Canada...
CACCCTTGGAAATTCAAAATAATCTTCAATATATTTTGCAAATCCACTCGGTTTGCACTATCTTTGCAGAGAGATGAGGAATGGACTGAAACATAAAAGGCTATTGATGTGTGCATATTATATATTTATAATGTGCGCACTGGCCCATGCCCAGTCGTACAGTTACAACACGAAGTTCATCATCTCGAAGAAACTGTTTGTAGACAGTATACCCATTGAGATCGAGGATGACCAGATATACCTCAGGGCCTTGATACATGGCAAGACATACAGGTTCTGCCTCGACACAGGCTCGAGCCAGGGCATCGTCTATAGCAGCAGTCAGTTTCCATACACCCGCAAACTGGGCACCATCACCTCGCACGATGCCAATGGCAACACCAGCAAGATAGAGGTGGTGCAATATCCAGACTTCCAAATCGGCACCCTGGTGATACGCGGATATGCCGGGTCGTACATTCCCTCCAATGTGAAGCGCAAGGATTTTGACGCCGTCATTGGCTTCGACCTGTTCAACAAAGGTCTGACGGCAAAGATCGACGTGCAGAACAAGGTGATGGTCATCACCGACAACTACAAGTATTTCGACTTCGAGCCAGGCTATTCCACCAAGTACCGGCTGGTGAGGTGGGTGCCCAACATCAAGATAGGCATCTACCACTACTGCATCGACGAAGCCCGTTTCGACACGGGCAGCCGCCGGCTTTACGAGATGTCGAGCAAGAGTTGGAAGGAATTCATGACGAAGTTCCCTGATTTCGAGACCCAGGTAGAGGGAGTGAGTTGGGGTCGCCGCTCAATAGGCACATTTGGTGCCGAGCGCCCAGGAGAGACCGCCTTCCTCTGGCTTGACGAACTGCAATGGGACTTCTTCACCTTCCACGACTACCACACGCTCACCACCCAGGGTAACTCACGCATCGGCGCGCAGATTCTCAACTATGGCAACATCATCATCAACCCCAAGCGGAAGGAGCTGATATTCCAGCCTTTCGAAGAAGGCAACCATTGCTACATCAGCAACACACAGACCGACATCGCCTTCGTGCCCTACAATGGTCATGCGATGGTAGGACTGATATGGGAGAAGAGCAAGCAATACGAGAGCGGTTTGCGCGAAGGCGACGTCATACTGAGCATCGATAACATCCCCATTCTCTCGTTCCAACACTTTCTGAACTATCCGTTCATCTCCTCACACAAGCACCAGTTCAAGGTGCGTGGCAGCGACGGCAGGATAAGGATTGTGGAAAGTGAGCGCTGAAACTCCACCCTACCCTTTTACAAAAAGAATGCTCCCCTTTTCCTTCAAACAGGCCGAAGGAAAAGGGGAGCAATGGTGTTGGACTACTTTCCGAAACTATTTCTCGCTGTCGGCAGGAGCCTCGTCGATGAGTTCCATGAACTGGTCGAGTTTCGGGGTGATGATAATCTGTGTGCGACGGTTGCGCTGGCGACCCACCTCGGTATCATTGCCTGTGATCGGGTTGTACTCTCCCCTACCACCGGCGGTGAGGCGTTTCGGGTCTACTCCGAAGTTGTTTTGCAGATACTGCACAACGCTGGATGCACGCAGACAGCTGAGGTCCCAGTTGTTACGAATATTCTCGCGGGTGATGGGCACATCGTCGGTGTTACCCTCCACGAGCACATCATAGTCGCTGTAATCGACGATGATCTTGGCGATCTTGCTCAGCGTCTCCCTGGCACGGCTGTTGATCTCATAGCTGCCGCTCTTATAGAGCATATTGTCGGCAAGCGAGATATACACCACGCCTTTGAGCACCTGGATGTCGACCTCTTTCATCTCCTCCTTGCTGAGCGAGCGCGTGAGATTGTTGGTAAGCACCATGTTGAGCGAGTCGCTCTTACTCTTCACCTCCACAAGGTGGCGGATATACTGGTTCGACTCATTGATTTGGTCGACCAGTTTGTCGATACTCACATTGTTCTGACTTGCGTTGCTCAGACTCTTGTCGAGCGATTTTTGCAGACGGGCATAGTCTCTCTTGGCCTGGGCGAGCTGCTCCTCAAGGCTTTGCACACGGGCCGTGCTGGCAGCCAACTGTTCCTTAGCCTCCTGGTAGTTACCCATCAACTGTCGGTTCTCCGTCTGGCAATTGAGCAAGTCTTTCTTGCTGGCACAACTTGACATCAGCAGCACCACAGCCGCCAAAGCAAGCATAAAAACATTTCTTCTCATATTATTCAATTCTTAATAGTAAAACTTGTGACATTAACTTCATTACGCGATGTTTCAAAAGCAATCTATAAAATATAGCGCCTCTCAAACTTGAGAAAGTCGAGTCGGCCTATTAATAGACGAGTAAAGAGCGAGAAAATTGAGTTCGTTTAATCTATTTTAACCAAGCCGAGCCCCGTTTATTGATTATTAACGATTAGACCTGCAACAACCCCTTCTATGTAGCCGGATGCCCCCTTTTATATGACACCATTCAAAAAAAAAGAAGAAAAAGCATGATAAAAAGCGAAGATGTTCTTAAATTTGCATTTTCTTTTATAGGAATCATGTCAAAAGAACTGTGCGTTTGAGAGAGATGACAAGAAGACCATCATTCTACCCTATCCTGCAAGGCATTCTCCTGACAGCATTTTGCTTTCAGGCCTTGTTCTCACACGCACAGACCGCCAAAGTGGCCGACGCACCCTGCTGGCCATTCGACATCCCCATCGACTCGCTGATAGCCACCGGACTCCCCCTTGTCTCGATTACTACGGTCGATGAGGAAGAGCCCACCTGCGACTATGTATCAGCCCCCGAGGGAAGTCTGGGGATGAGCATCACCAATGCCACGAAGGTGCCAGGAAGAGTGATGGTCATCCTGCGAGGCGACACCGTGTTCGACAGTGGCGAGTATGAGAAAGACGTGAGTGGTATGACCATCAAGATAAGAGGCAACTCCAGCGCATATTCAGAGAAGCAGCCTTTCAAGATCAAACTGCAGCAAAAAGGCGACATGCTCCGCAGGAGCAACCCTCGTTATGAGGACAAGAACTGGGTGCTCATCTACGAGGCCTCGTATACCCTCAACAACCTGCTTGCCCGTCTGGTATGCAAGATGACCAGAATGGAATGGGTGCCCGAGGGCGAGTATGTGAACGTAATATTCAACGGTCATTTCCGTGGCCTCTATTTCCTTTCCGAATCTGTGGACAGAAACCCGAAATGCAGGATTGACGTAGACAAACAAACGGGCTACATCATAGAACTTGACCCCTACTGGTGGAACGAGAACGTGTCTTTCGAGACACAGCTCACCCAAGGCTCGCCCTACACCCGATACACCTTCAAATATCCCGACGAGGATAATGTCACGGAGGAACAGATAGCCTATATCAGCGAAGAGATGACGGCCACGGAGCGTTCTATCATGGACAGCACGTATGCCGACCACATCGACGTGGAGTCGTTCGTAACATGGATTCTCACTCACGAGATACTGGGAACGTGGGACGCACAAGGAAGCAACACATTCCTCTCGAAATACGACGACACCACCGAGAGTAAGATGAAACTCGGACCGCCTTGGGATTTCGACACCATACTCCAGACCGAAGGCGAGTGGTCGAACATGCACGACTCCATGCTCCTACCGTGGTTTTGGGGCGATGCAAGCGGACAGTTCACCAAGAGGTTCTACGAACGTCTGGAAGAAGCCAGGGTATGGTTGTTCGACGCTGTAGTGAGATGGGCTGACAGCTTCCTCAAGACGGATGTTGCCGCAGGCATCGACAAATCGAGGAAGTGGGACAGTCCGCGCTGGGACATCCCTTTCGTGACGGTGGCAAGCAACGTGATGACCATCAGCAATTGGTTTGAGGCGAGAAAACAATGGGCTGGCCAAATCGTCGGCATCAATGAACTACAAGCCGACCCATCGCACGGGGCACGGGCATTCGACCTATCGGGCAGGAGGATCACCACATCGCCCAAGGGAATATACATTTCACAGGGGCGCAAATACGCCAGATGAATAAAGAAGGAGTGCAAGAACTTCTGCCACTCCTGAGTTTCAAACCAAAAAGAAACCCTCGACAATCATCATCGTCGAGGGCGATAGGTCGGAGAATTCATTTGTTTGCTACTTTACATCTGGTAAAAAGAGGGTGAATTTTCTCAGAACTGCAGAATGAGGGGATATTTTGCTATTGTGCCCGACAACTTGATTTTCCACATTCCATACATTTGCCTGATATTCTGTGGTAGATGATTGGAATCGCGCAAGCGTATCAGGATATCCCTTAGAGGCCGACCAGGATGCTGGTCTTCATCGCTCAACAAACCGGCGCGGGCCAATGCGGAATTGGCCTCGATCTCGTCGATTTCATGCCTGCCCGTGCGTATCATATACTCATCGAGGCATTCCTGTAATGTTTGTAAATCGTTTGTCTTATCCATCACTAGTATAATCTTTAGGTCACTCGCAAATATAGGAAAAAATATCATACATTGTTCTCTTGGCCCCTACTTTTTGGAGAAAATTAACAAATTTGCATAATAATTACCCGAAAAGCAACATTTTGATGCAGTTTTTAATAATTATGCGATAATTTAAAAACCAAAACGTGTATTTTATACAATAATTGACAGAAAGAGCCGATGGCCATCAATGGGAAAACGCAGCAACTTTAATTTTACAAAAGCAGCAGTTTGCGACTTATTGATGCGCAGCATATCTGAAAAGAAGGAAGCGGTGCGGCGATGGCAGTCTGGGGTTCGGAAATCGCAAAATAATCTTCGATATATTTTGGATTCCGCCCGTCTTGCAGTATCTTTGCACCTAAAATAAAGAAACAAGTAAAGAGACGCATGATTTATTTTTTCCAAACCCCGTCAAAAAATGTCATTGCCACTGAGGTGAACCATCAGTTGTGCAAAGAAGAGATCAACAAACTATGCTGGCTTTATGGCGACGCCACATTCGTGGAAGCGACAGAAATGGAAGGCTTCTTCGTGGGTCCGCGTCGCGAGATGGTCACTCCTTGGAGTACGAACGCCGTGGAGATCACCCAGAACATGAACATGAGCGGCATCACCCGCATTGAGGAGTATTTCCCCGTGTCGAGCAAGGATGCCGACCACGACCCCATGCTTCAGCGCATGTACTCCGGTCTCGACCAACGCATCTTCACCATCAACCACCAGCCTGAGCCCATCAAGCACGTGGAAGACCTGGAGCAATATAACGAGCAGGAAGGCCTCGCCCTCTCACCAGAGGAGATAGAATATCTGCACCACATCGAGAAGCAGTTGGGCCGCCCGCTCACCGACTCCGAGATCTTCGGTTTTGCCCAGATCAACTCGGAGCACTGCCGCCACAAGATTTTCGGTGGCACCTTCATCATCGACGGCGAGGAGAAAGAATCGTCGCTCTTTGCGATGATCAAGAAGACCACGAAAGAGAACCCCAACAAGATACTCTCCGCATACAAAGACAACGTGGCTTTCGCACAAGGACCAGTGGTGGAGCAATTCGCACCCCACGACCAGTCGACCTCCGACTATTTCGAGGTGAAAGACGTGGAGAGCGTCATCTCGCTGAAAGCCGAGACCCACAATTTCCCCACCACCGTGGAGCCTTTCAATGGTGCCGCTACCGGAACAGGCGGAGAGATTCGCGACCGAATGGGTGGTGGTGTTGGCTCATGGCCTATTGCCGGTACGGCAGTCTATATGACCGCCTATCCCCGCTTGCTCGACGATGAGGGCCAGCGCGACGGCGAGCGCGACTGGGAAGACATCCTGCCCGTAAGGCAGTGGCTCTATCAGTCGCCCGAAGACATCCTCATCAAGGCCTCGAATGGTGCCTCCGACTTCGGCAACAAGTTTGGCCAGCCTCTCATCTGCGGTTCGGTTCTCACCTTCGAGCATCAGGAGCGCGGAGAGAAATACGCCTACGACAAGGTCATCATGCTGGCCGGCGGTGTGGGCTACGGCACGAAGCGCGACTGTCTGAAGAAAGCTCCACAAAAAGGCAACAAGATTGTAGTGGTGGGAGGCGACAACTACCGCATCGGACTGGGTGGCGGTTCCGTGTCATCAGTAGATACCGGCCGCTACTCCAACGGCATCGAGCTGAACGCCGTTCAGCGTGCCAACCCCGAGATGCAGAAACGCGCCTACAACCTGGTGCGCGCACTCTGTGAGGAAGACGTCAACCCCGTGGTGAGCATCCACGACCATGGCTCAGCCGGACACCTGAACTGTCTGTCGGAGTTGGTGGAGGAATGTGGCGGTGCCATAGACATGACCCGCCTGCCCATTGGCGACAAGACCCTCTCGGCCAAGGAAATCATCGCCAATGAGAGTCAGGAGCGCATGGGACTGCTCATCGACGAGAAACATATCGACCATGTGGCCCGCATCGCAGAGCGCGAGCGTGCCCCGCTGTATGTGGTTGGAGAGACTACCGGCGACGCCCACTTCTCTTTTGTCCAGGGCGATGGTGTAAAACCCTTCGACCTCGATGTGGCCCAGATGTTCGGCCACTCGCCAAAGACCATCATGACCGACACCACCGTGGAGCGTCACTACGAAGGCGTTGTCTACTCGACCAATGAGATAGACCAATATGTGGAGCGCGTGCTCCAACTCGAGTCGGTGGCCTGCAAAGACTGGCTCACCAACAAGGTCGACCGTTCGGTGACAGGCAAAATTGCCCGGCAGCAATGTCAGGGCAAGTTGCAGTTGCCCCTCTCCGACTGTGGCGTGGTTGCCCTCGACTACCGTGGACGCAAGGGCATTGCCACCGCCTTGGGACATGCCCCACAGGCAGGCCTGGCCTCACCCGAGGCCGGCAGCGTGCTTTCCGTGGCCGAGTCGCTCACCAACATCGTCTGGGCGCCCCTTGCCGATGGTATGAAGAGTCTGTCGCTCTCTGCCAACTGGATGTGGCCATGCCGGTCGCAGCAAGGCGAGGACGCCCGTCTCTATGCCGCTGTGGAAGCCCTCAGCGACTTCTGCTGCGCACTGCACATCAATGTGCCCACGGGCAAGGACTCGCTCTCGCTGAGCCAGCAATACCCCAATGGCGAGAAGATTATCTCTCCGGGCACCGTCATCGTGACCAGCGGTGGCGAGGTATCCGATATCCGCAAGGTGGTATCGCCCGTGGTGGTGAACGACAAGAACTCGTCGCTCTACCATATCGACTTCAGTTTCGACAGCCTGCGCCTCGGCGGTTCGGCTTTTGCCCAGTCGTTGGGCAAGGTGGGCGACGATGTGCCCACTGTGAAGGAGGCCCAGTATTTCGCCGACTGCTTCGACGCCATCCAGCAAATGATCAAGAAGGGATGGATCATGGCCGGCCACGACATCAGCGCCGGTGGTCTGATCACCACCCTGCTCGAGATGTGCTTCGCCAATCCCACCGGCGGCATGAACATCAACCTCTACAACTTGGGCGACGACGACGTCGTGCGCCTGCTCTTCGCCGAGAATCCCGGCGTGGTGATTCAGGTGAGCGACAAGTACAAGTTCGAGATGCGCGAACTGCTCGAAGACCTTGGTGTGGGCTTTGCGAAGATAGGTTACCCCACTCCCGGCGAGCGCGTGATCAACGTGAAGAAAGACGGATGGGAGCACACGTTCGACATCGACCATCTGCGCGACGTGTGGTATAAGACCTCCTATCTGCTCGACCGCAAGCAGAGCCGCAACCAGCGTGCCAAGATGCGTTTCGAGAACTACAAGAACCAGCCCCTGGAGATGAAGTTTGGCAAGAATTTCCAAGGCAAACTGAAGAACTATTACCTGAGTGCCGACCGCCGCAAGGCCAGTGGCGTGAAGGCCGCCATCATCCGCGAGAAAGGCACCAATGGCGAGCGCGAGATGGCCTACTCGCTCTACCTTGCCGGTTTCGATGTGAAAGACGTGATGATGACCGACCTCATCAGTGGGCGTGAGACCCTCGACGACATCTCGATGATTGTGTTCTGCGGCGGATTCTCCAACAGCGACGTGCTGGGCAGCGCCAAGGGATGGGCAGGCGCCTTTCTCTTCAACCCCAAGGCCAAGGAAGCCCTCGACAAGTTCTATGCCCGCAAGGACACCCTCTCGCTCGGCATCTGCAATGGTTGCCAGCTGATGGTGGAGCTCAACCTCATCAATCCCGAGCACGAGCAGCGCACCCGCATGCTGCACAACGACTCACGGAAATTCGAGAGCAACTTCGTGAACCTCACCATTCCGCAGAACGACAGCGTGATGCTGGGTTCGCTCAGCGGCAACCGCCTGGGCATCTGGGTGGCTCACGGCGAGGGCAAGTTCTCACTGCCCGAGGACGAGAGCCGTTACCATATCGTGGCCAAGTACTCCTACGATGCCTATCCCGGCAACCCCAATGGGTCGGACTACAGCGTGGCCGGCATCTGCAGTGCCGACGGCCGTCATCTGGCCATGATGCCCCACCTGGAGCGCGCCATCTTCCCCTGGCAGAACGGCTGGTATCCTGCCGAGCGCCAGAACGATGAGGTGACACCATGGATTGAGGCGTTTGTCAATGCCCGCCGCTGGATAGAGCAACACACCAAGTGATGGCACGACGTATCTACTGGCAACTGTTCAGCGACTTCTTCAAGATTGGCGCATTCACCCTTGGGGGTGGATACGCCATGATTCCCATTATCCAGAGCGAGGTAGTGGACCGCCGCCATTGGCTCAAACAAGAGGAGTTCCTCGACATCATCGCCATCGCACAGAGTTGTCCCGGTGTCTTTGCCATCAACATGAGCGTATTCATCGGATACAAACTGCGCAAGTTGCCAGGAGCCCTTTGCGCCGCCTTTGGCACTGCCCTCCCCTCGTTCGCCATCATCCTCCTGATAGCCATGTTCTTCTCCCGTTTCCAGGACAACCCCGTGGTGGAGAGCATCTTCAAAGGCATCCGTCCGGCGGTGGTGGCACTGATCGCAGCACCCACGTTCACCCTGGCCAAGAGTGCCAAGATCACCCTTTCCAACTGCTGGATACCCATTGGCAGCGCGCTGGCGATATACCTGATGGGCGTGAACCCCGTGTTCATCATCCTGGCAGCCGGATTCGGAGGCTATCTCTATGGCAAATACGTAAGTCCCACAGAATGATGATATTCCTGCAACTCTTCATCACGTTTTTCGAGATTGGCCTCTTCGGCTTTGGCGGAGGATACGGCATGCTCTCGCTGATTCAGACCGAAGTGGTGCACAACCATGCCTGGATGTCATCGGCGCAGTTCACCAACATCGTGGCCATCAGCCAGATGACCCCAGGACCCATCGGCATCAACTCGGCCACCTATTGTGGCTATACCGCGGTGAAGAATGCCCAACTGGGCGACACGATGGCCGTGCTGGGCAGTTGCACCGCCACCTTCGCCCTCGTGATGCCCTCGTTCATCCTTATGATTCTCATTGCCAAGATGTTTTTGAAATACATGGACACCCCAGTGGTGAAGAGCATCTTCAATGGCCTGCGCCCCGCCGTGGTGGGTCTGCTGGCCGCCGCTGCCCTGCTGCTCATGGACAAGGAGAATTTCTCGCGGTGGGACCTGAATCCCTGGCATTTCTGCATCAGCGTGGCCCTCTTCATCGCCACCTTTGTAGGCACCCGGACCCTTCGCATCAACCCCATCCTGATGATCTGCTTCGCAGGCTTTGCCGGCCTGTTGCTGCTCTACTAATAAGACAAAAGTAATGAGGGTGTGTCAAATAACACGACACACCCTCATCCACATCTACAAATTCACACACTCTATAAACAAATCATCTCACCCTCTACAAAAACAAATTGCCATGAGAATTCTGATTGCCACCGCCTTGCTGGCCTGCTCCACACTGGCAGCAGCCCAGCCCTCCTTCCATCAACGTCGAGTCTTCAGCACCGACACCGCCATGGTGCACGACCCTGTGATGGCCTATGACCACGGACTCTACTACATGATGAGCACCGGCCATGGCATCCAACTGATGACCTCGCCCGACCGCAAAACCTGGACCATGGTGCCCCACGGCGTAATCACCGACATTCCCGCCTGGACCCACGACTCCGTGCCCGAGTTCAAGCGCCATATCTGGGCCCCCGACCTGCTCAGGTGGCATGGCAAGTGGTGGCTCACCTACTCCTGCTCGTCGTTTGCCAAGAACACCTCAGCCATCGGTCTGATGTGCGCCGACACCCTGAGTGCCGACACCCATTGGGAAGACCGTGGTGCCGTTGTGTGCTCACAGCGCCTACGCGACAATTGGAACGCCATCGACTCCAACATCATCATCGATGAGAACGACCAGCCATGGATGACCTGGGGTTCGTTCTGGGGCGGCATCCAGTTGGCCCGTCTCGACTCCACCCTGCACCTTGCCCAGCCCCGCCAGCAGAAAATGATTGCCGCACGCTTCAGTCCCGCCTTGCAATCGGAGCCTGGCGTGAATGCCATCGAGGCTCCCTTTATTTTCAGGCATGGAGGCTATTATTACCTCTTCGTCTCCTTCGACTTCTGTTGCCGAGGCATGGAGAGCACCTATCGTGTGGCCGTAGGCAGGAGCAAGCAAGTGGATGGTCCCTATCTCGATGCCACGGGAAAAGACCTGGCCAAGGGAGGTGGAACGGTAGTCTTCGAGGGCGACAAGAAAGAGTTTGAGGCCGCAGGCCATTCCGCCGCCTACCATTTTGGCGACACCGACCTCTTCATCTGCCATGGTTATGCCATCGACAAAGGCGGAGCCTCCATCCTGGTGCAGCGCCGCATCGTCTGGACCGAAGACGGCTGGCCCACACTCGTCGAGGAATAGCCGTCGGGCCAATACACAAAAAAAGCGAGGGGAACTGGGCTTCACAGCTTTGTTCCCCTCATTCATCAAGAAAAAAATGTTTTTTCTCAGAGCTACGCTAATCTATCTATTTTTTCAAGTAGTTCAGGAGTTACAGGAGTTCAGGAGTTCAGACATTTCCATGGCCAACAACCATTGAGTCTAACGAGTTGATTTTCGGACAATTGTCTGCCCTCCTGCCACGTCTGAATTCACCCTATACTCTGTGCATTCTATCAGTTGGCGGATTTCTTGCCCCAATAGGTCGTTCTGCCTGTGGTTGCAAATCCTGCGTAGACGATAGTAGCCCTTCGCGGACTGGCCTCCCAGTCGCACTCACGTCTCACCACCAAACTTACATTTCCGATGGTAAGTGTGTTGGATGCGGCGTCGAACGTCCATGTCTTTCCATTCCATGGGCCACCAGAGGCCTTATGGTCGGCCGAGAGAGAGATTTCAGTAGAAGTCTTTTGTTTACCATATTCATACCCGAGGTCGATATTCTCCCATTTGCCCACGAGCTCGTCCTCGCTGATAGCCGTCTGAGGCACGGCGGCATAACGCTCGGGCAGCACCACGGGCCATCCGTCTTTCGTCCATACGATGGAGCGCACATGTCCCAGCATGATAGCGTTGGGAGCCCAGTTGGGCTGTGAGGTGGAGCCTACAGGGAACCTGCCCTGCGAGGCGTAATACCAGTTGCCGTTGCCATCGTCGAACACTGCGCAGTGAGAGATGCCCACCCAGCCATCGTTATTGGCAAACTTGTAGGGATGGGTGAGGATGGGATAGGCCTCGCCTCCCTTGGTCACATCCGTACCATTGATGCCCAGATAAGGTCCTTCGATATTGGTAGAACGCACCACACGCGTGTTGTAGGGCACGTCGAGGGCATCGTAAGCCAGGAAGAGGTAATAGTAGCCGTCGTGGTAGACGATTTCGGGAGCCTCGGCACCCTGCCAGCGCGAGGAGGCATTGCGCGTGAAGATGCGCTTGCCATAGGCAGCCTCGTTGGCACTACCCCACGGATTGGGCAGCGGGTCGGTAACTGGTTTTCCTGTATCGGGATTGAGTTTCACGACTGCAAAGCCACTGTGCCATGAGCCATAGGCCAGCCAGTGCTCACCTTCAGGCGTGATGATGTAGCTGGGGTCGATGGCATTGTACTTGAAATAGCACTGCTCCCATGAGGTGGGATTCACTTTGTAGTTGAGTTCGCGGTCGGAATAATTGGTGATGACATAACCCTTGTCTACCCAACTATTGACATTGGCCGGCGTGGAGGTCTCCATCAGTCCGATGAAAGCGCGCTCACCCCAGGAGTTGGGACCATCGATGGTGCCATCGATGGTGATGACATAGTACATACGGTAGAGTCCGTCCTTGACTTTTCTCACACAAGGAGCCCAATAGCCGCAGTTGTTGAGGTTGGCAGTGCTGGCGCCAAGTCCCATCTCCGCACGAATCTCGTTGAGTTTTTTCTGCACCCAAGAAGGGAGGTTAGGCATGGTGGCACCCAGATACTCCCAATCGACGAGGTTGGTGGAACGGCGGCAATGGAAATGTCCGTGTCCTGCCTGAGGATTGCCGAAACCAGCATCAGTGCAGTACATGTAATAATAGCCATCCTCGGCCTTCATCACCGATGGGTCGTGCACATTGGCAAGATTCCATTTCGAGCGGTTCTCCCAGCCCGAAAGCGTACGATAATCGTCGGGATAGGTGGGAGCCGTCCAAGTGATTTTCTCCTCCTCGATGGTAGTGAATGTCACATCGCTGGAGTAGACGTAGGTGGAAGCGGTCTGCGCATAGGCACGCACATGATAGGTGGTGCCGGGCTGGAGCGACGAGAGCGACACACTGATGTTCTCGGCCGATGCCGTGAGCTTGTTGTCGTTGATGGTCGGGTTGGGGGCAGTGCTATAGCACACGCCACGGCTCTTGATATCAGGTCCGGTGGCCGAAGCCGTGACCACAGCCGACGTCGTAGTGATAGAGGAAACCACGGGAGTGGAAACTTTCACGCTGGCAGTTGGAGTACCGCCTCCGCCACCACCTTCTGCACTATCGTCATCGTCGCTGCCGCACGCCACCAACAGCAAGCCCATGCATAGGAAACAGAAAAATTTGGATATGTATCTCATCATCTTCAAAAGGATGTAAATTGCCCGCGGACACGATGTCCGCAGGCAATTATTATTTATTCAATGTGATTACTTAAACACGAGATAGCTGCTGTCGACAGTGAAGCGGAAGTAGAAATTATCCGGATCGATGGTATTGATGCCGATATAATCCTGGATATAATCCACGCCGTCGGTACCATGCATCACGGTCTTCACGTCAGCCGTGCCATCGCCATTGTTGACAATCTGCATCGTGACCTTGGCACCATTCATCGCACTGAGCCATGCGCCCCAGTCGGCCTGTCCGCCACTTGGTTTGCAAGCATTGTAGCCATCTCCCCATCCGTAGTTGTCGGCACGCACCACAGCATACTCACTCAGGTCGGCCCTGTTGAGGATTAGTACGAAGTTGTTCCAGTTGCTGACACCCGAAGTGTAGTTGGTGAAGTTGACCGTACA
>Ga0310695_10010630_pt1 | contig 13389 bp, 10 predicted proteins | sample RumenRJG_04DNA_FD_203882 | JGI IMG/M metagenome (GOLD analysis project Ga0310695, IMG submission 203882) | Bovine rumen microbial communities from Lethbridge, Alberta, Canada - RJG_04 (v2) (version 2) | ecosystem: Host-associated > Mammals > Digestive system > Stomach > Rumen | place: Canada...
GGTACTTCGCCTGGATCGCGTCGTGCATGAGGGCGTAGCGCTCGTGGTACTTCGGGCCGCCGTTCTCGTTGCCGATCTCGATGTACTGGAGGTTGAACGGCGCGGGGTGTCCGTTCGCCGCGCGCACGGCGCCCCACTTCGACGTGGCCGGGCCGTTCGCGTACTCGATGCAGTCAAGCGCGTCCTGGACGAATTCGCCCATCTTGTCCATCGGCACCGTCTCCTTGTGGCTCATGCCGCAGTTGATGCAGAAGAGCGCCTTCGCGCCGAGGTCCTCGCAGAGCTGGAGGTATTCGTGGAAGCCGACGCCGTTCGCGCTCCAGTAGCCCCAGAGGTTCCACTGCGTGCGGCGGTCCCACACGTTGCCGATCGTCTGCTTCCAGCGGTACGCCTGGGCCATCGTGTCGCCCTCCACCCAGCAGCCGCCGGGGAAGCGCACGAAGCTCGGCTTGAGCGCGGCGAGGCGCTCCATGAGGTCCTTGCGGAAGAGGCCGCTCTTCGCGTAGGTGTCGCAGGGGAAGAGGGAGACGCAGTCCATGTAGAACGTGCCGCCGTTCGTGGCGCGGAACACGAGCTTTGCGTCGGGGTCTGTCCCCGTCGCCGTGAGCGTGAGGCTGTAGGTCTTCCACTCGGGGCCGATGCCGCCGATCGCGCCCGTGGCGAGCGTCTTGCCGAGGGACAGGAGCGCCACCTCGATCGGGCCCTTCACGTCGCCGCGCAGGGCCACGGAGAGGCGGTACTGCGCGCCGTCCTTCACGGCGATCCCGAAGTAGCCGTCGTTCGCCACGCCGCCGCCCGGCAGCGCCTCGACGCGGCCGCAGTGGCGGTTCTTCTCGGAGATGGGCTTCGACGAGTCGAGTTCGATCGTCGCGCGGCCGACCGTGCTCCAGAAGCCGATCGTGCTCTGCCGGCGGAAGTTGACCAGGCCGTCCTCGAAGCTGCGGTTGCGCACTAGCTCCGCGTAGACGCCGCCGTCGAGGGAGAGGTCGATGTCCTCGAAGAAGATGCCCCACATGTCCTCAGCCACGGGGAAGCGCGCCTTCGACGCATCGACGACGATCTTGTTCTCGCCGCCGCCGAATGTGATCTCCGGCACGTCCACGGACGAAAACAGGCACGCGCCGTCCAGCTTCATCGTGACCTTGTCGCCGGCGCATGTCATCTCGAGGTCGTACCAGCGGCCCGTCTCGATGGGCGCCTTCGCGCAGTCCTTTTTCAGCGGCGTCGCGAAGTCGTAGCTGCCCCTCGTCTCGACGCCGTGCTGCTTGTTGAACCAGCCGCCGTAGTTCGCGTAGATGCACTGCTCGGGCGAACGCTCGCGCACGTGGAGGATAAAGCCCTCCTTGCCCGAGAGCTTCCGCGCCTTCGCCTTGAACGTGTAGTCGCCCCACGCGGGGTCGCCGAAGACGAGCGTTCCGCCGGTGGTGGCGGCTTCGTTCGACTGGCGGATAACGCCGCCCTCGACCGTCCACTTGCCCTCGTTGCCCACGTCGCACTTTGCGGGATCGGGCAGGCCGCTCCACAGCACCTTGCCGTCCGGCGCGGTGACGGAGATATCCTTGAACTCCGCCGTGGTCAGCCACGTGTGGAGCGCCACGCGCCCGCACCGCGTCCCCCGGGCGAACGCGGCAGATGCCGCGATCATCGCCGCTGCGACGACCCCCAGTCTTGAAATCGTGTTGTTGCCCAAGTAGATGTGCTTCATTGCCTCTCCTTTGCTGTTTCTTTTTTCTCTTGTCGTTGTTGGTCAAGCCATTTCCTCGAAAAGCTCCTTGACGACTTTTTTTATAGTCTAATTATACCATATTTGCTCGGCGTGACGCAAATGAAAAATTCCCTCTTGCGCAGTTGGCCGTGTTGTGGTATAATATGCGGCGTTTTCAATTTGAAGTGCGCCTGTAGCTCAACTGGATAGAGCATCAGACTACGAATCTGAGGGTTGTAGGTTCGACTCCTGTCAGGCGCGCCATTTTGAAGACGCCAGATTGCGGGGTGGAGCAGCCTGGTAGCTCGTCAGGCTCATAACCTGAAGGTCGTTGGTTCAAATCCAGCCCCCGCTACCAATTCAAAGTAGAAGTCGCGGCAACGCGGCTTTTTCTTTTTGCCTTTGACAACAGGTGCGATTAAGGTATAATATTGTATGTATGGAAACAATGGAGAGATTGCCTGACATATCTGTCATAATCCCAACCTTCAACCGCGCCGCAATGGTCTGCGATTGCGTGGCGAGCGTATTGGCGCAGGAGAATGTCGCGCTCGAGGTCGTCGTGGTTGACGACTGTTCGCCCGACGATACCAAGGCAAGGCTTGACGAGCGGTTTGGCGGTGATCCGCGCGTACGATATAGCCGCAACGAGAAGAACTCGTTTCAGGCGGTGTCGCGGAACAACGGGGCGAAACTCGCGAACGGCAAATTCCTGTTGTTCCTCGACGACGACAACATTCTCGGCGAAAATGCGCTTGTGTCGCTCCTGGATGAATTCAAGAAGAATTCCAAGCTCGGCCTTGCCGCGCCGATGGCCGTGCACAAGCGTCCTGGCAAGGACAATCTGATTTGGTCGCTCGGCAGCGATTTTAATCGTTGGACATCCCAGCCAAAGGACAACTGTCCGAACCTACCATTGGAAAAGCTGCCTCTGGAGCCGCAAACATATTCGACGTCCTACTATCCTAACGGATTCATGGTTCCCAGGGAAATCTATAATGAAGTTGGAGGATTTGACGAGTCGTACGTGCAGATATTCGAGGAGTCGGATTTTGGCTGGAAGATCCGGGAGGCCGGATACGACGCAATCATATCGACGAAAGCCCGCACGGAACATCTCGGATTCCTGGAACCGGGATGCGTTCCGGAACTGAGACAGCTTGGGATCGAAAAGCCATATCGTACCTATTGCTTCGCACGCAATCGTCTTCGTTTTGCACGGAGGCATTTCTCGTTTATGCAGATCCTGTCGGTTACGCTGGTGTTCGCCCCGTTGTCGGCGGTTTACTATTGTGCCGTGGCGCTCAAGAGCCGCCGCGCCGACATCGCCTGGGCCTATCTGAAGGGAACGCTCGCAGGCATCTTCGGATTGTGATGAGGGGGAAACAATGGCACATATCGCTATAATCGGGCTGACGGGTCAGTCGCTTTTCTTCAGCGTGCCGCGCTTCCACGCGGGCGGCGAGACGGTGCATGCCGACGGCTTCCATTCCGAGCTGGGCGGCAAGGGTTGCAACCAGGCGGTCGCCGCTGCGAGGCAGGGCGCGGAGGTCTCGTTCCTCACAGCCGTCGGCGAGGATGACGTCGAGATGGTGCGCCGCTTTCTCTCGCAGGAGGGAATCGAGGGGTATGTGGTCGGCAAGAAGGGGCCGTCCGCCCACGCCGCCATCCTGACCGACGCCGCGGGCGAGACGCGCGTCACCGTGGCTCGCGGCGCGGAGCTGGACGCTGCCGACGTCGAAGCGGGCTTCAGTGACGCGATTGCGTCCGCCGACATCCTTCTCCTGAACAACGAGGTGCCGGATGCCGTGAACCTCCGCGCATCGGAGATTGCCGAGGCGAACGGGGTGAAGGTCATGTTCAATCCTGCGCCGTCGCGTCCGGTTCCGGATGCGCTGAAGAGGTGCGTGTTCCTCTGGACGCCGAACGAGTTTGAGGAGGAGGCGCTCGGCGACGTCCCGGGCGAGGTGGTGACCACGCTTGGCGCCAAGGGGTGCCGAATCCGCTCGACGGGAGAGGTCGTTCCCGCGCCATCGGCGGATGCCGTGGACTCGACGGGCGCGGGCGACACGTTCACCGGCGTCCTCGCGGTACGGCTCTTGGAGGGCGAGGCGCTTGCGGCTGCATGCCGTGAGGCGAACGAGGCCGCCGCGCAGTGCGTCGCGGCGAGGTACGTCATCCCGGCGATTCCGCGCCGCTCGACTTTTGGGTGTTCACATGAGTGACAAAATGTGGTAGAATCAAAGTGTGCCGCAGAATGGCGGACGCAACAAGGAAGGACACAAGACAATGAAGCTAAGCCTGGAATCAGTGAAGAACGAAGCCGCCGCCTGGGAGAAGGCCGGCGTGAAACTGCCCGCGTTCGACGTCGCGGCGATGCGCGCGCAGACGAAGTCCGCCCCCGAGTGGGTTCACTTCGGAGCGGGGAACATCTTCAGGGGCTTCATCGGCTCGCTGAACCAGCGCCTCCTGGAGCAGGGCCTCGCGAAGACCGGCATCATCGCCTGCGACACGTTCGACTACGACGTCATCGACAGGATCTATACGCCGTTCGACAACCTCACGCTCAACGTCCTGCTCAATCCCGACGGGACGACTTCGCGCGAGGTCCTCGCGGGCGTCGCGGAGGGCGTGAAGGTGAACTTCGCCGACAAGGAGTCGTCCGAACGCCTGAAGGCCGTGTTCCGCAGCCCGTCTCTAAAGATGCTTTCCTTCACCATAACTGAGAAGGGCTACCAGCTGCGCAGGCCCGACTCGTCGCTCATGCCGGTCGTGGAGGCCGACATCGCCGAGGGCCCTGACTCCTCCCGCCACGCCATGTCGATAGTCGCCGCGCTGCTCCTCGAGCGCTACCGCGCCGGCGGCGCACCGATGGCCGTGGTGTCGATGGACAACTGCTCGCACAACGGCGAGCGGCTGAAGGCGTCCGTCGTCTTCGTCGCGAAGGCTTGGCGCGAAAGGGGATTCGTCGACGATGGCTTCATCGCATACGTCGAGGACGAGTCGAAGGTCTCCTTCCCGTGGTCGATGATCGACAAGATCACCCCGCGTCCGCACCCCGCCGTCGAGAAGACGCTTGCCGACGCCGGCATCGAGGGCATGACGCCGATCGTGACCTCCAAGAAGACGTTCATCGCGCCGTTCGTCAACGCCGAGCGCCCGCAGTACCTCGTGATCGAGGACAGGTTCCCGAACGGGCGCCCCCCGCTGGAGAAGGTCGGCGTGTACATGACCGACCGCGAGACCGTCAACAAGACAGAGCGCATGAAGGTGACGACGTGCCTCAATCCGCTGCACACCGCGATGTCCATGTACGGCTGCCTCCTGGGCTACACGCTCATCTGCGAGGAGATGAAGGACGAGGACATCGTGCGCCTCGTCCGGCGCATCGGCTACGTCGAGGGGCTCCCCGTCGTCACCGATCCCGGCATCCTCTCGCCGAAGGCGTTCCTCGACGAGGTGGTGTGCGAACGGCTCCCCAACCCGTTTATGCCGGACGACCCCAGGCGCATCGCCACCGACACTTCGCAGAAGGTCGGCATCCGCTTCGGCGAGACGGTCAAGAGCTACATCCAGGAAGGGCGCGACCTCGGAGAGCTGGTCGCGATCCCGCTGGCTATCGCCGGGTGGATGCGCTACCTCCTGGCGGTGAACGACAAGGGAGAGGAGATGGAGGTCTCTGCGGATCCGCTGAAGGACCACCTCCAGTCCGCCCTCGCCGGCATAAGGTGGAACGAGCCCTCGTCGTATTCCGGGCAGCTCGCGGGCATCCTCTCCAACGAGACGATCTTCGGCGTCGACCTCACGGCCACGCCGCTGGCGAAGCGGATAGAAGGCTACTTCCTGCGCCTGCTGGAAGGCCCGGGCTCCGCGCGCCGCCTTCTCCACGACGAGCTGGCGGCGCTGGCGTAGTCCGCCCGCCTACAGTTTCCCGACGTACTGCTGGACGCCGAAACCGGCGCGCGCCGGACGGAACATCATTCCGTTCGCCTCCGCGTCGTCGATGAAGCGCTCGTTCTTCGCGTCCCACTTGAGCTTGCGCCCGAGCTTCATTGCCATGTAACCGAGCACGCAGGCGACGGACGTCCTCTGCGCCTCCTCAAGCGGCATGGCGAGCGGACCGCGTGTGCGCATTTCCTCCACCCACTCGCGGTTGTGCTCCATCGGACGCGGAAGCGGCTTGGACACCGGGTCCTCGATAATGCCCTTGCGGCTTGCGGCGATGGGCATCCCGGCGACCTTGTCCGCCGACACGCCCACGGGGTCGCTCTTCGTCTGCTTCCCGGCAAATCCGCAGAAGATCCAGTCGCCGTTCTCGCCGACGAACCGCACGCCGCACGGATACTTGCGGGTGGACGCCATCTTGATCTCCGCGCCGGAAGCATACGTCCACGTGATGTCGCAGTCGCCATGCACGTCCCACAGTCTGCGCTTCGGATACACGCACGTTCCCTCGACCGAGACGGGGCCGCCCAGCTCCTCGCCAAGGCCGCGGATCGCGGTATCCATGTGGTGCGCGCCCCAGTTGGCAACCATGCCCATGGTGTAAGTCTGGATCGTCATCCAGCTTGGACGCGCGAAGTTTATCTTCCCATTCTTGCCGCGCTGGTGGCTGCGCAGCTGCGAGTACGGCACATCGGGCGTGGAGCCCAGCCACATGTTCCAGTCAAAACCGGCGGGAACCGGCTCCTCAAGCGGGAGCTTGTATTCCTTCGGGTCGTCCGGAACGCCCACCTCCACGCGCACAATCTTGCCGATGCGCCCTTCGCGCGCACATTCAACGGCGTGGATGAAGTTCTCCTCTGTGCGCTGCTGCGTACCCGTGCGCAGGATGCGGTTGTACTTCTTCGCGGCATCGACGATGGCGCGTCCTTCGCCTATCGTGAGCGCCATCGGCTTCTGGAGGAACACGTCCTTCCCTGCGCGGCATGCCTCGACCGCCATCTGCGCATGCCAGAAATCAGGCGTGGCGATCAGGACGCCGTCAATCGCAGGGTCGGCGAGCAACTGGCGATAATCCTGATAACACCGAGAGTCGGCCACGAGGTCGCGTCCCTGCATTTTTGGCCCCTTCCTCGCAAGTTCCTTGCGCAGGCTCTGGAGGCGGTCAGGATCGACATCCGAAAGCGCGATGAAATCACAGTACGCCTTCCCTCCGTTCGCGAGGCACGCCGGCACGTTGTAGGTGTGCGCAATGCGCCCGCACCCGATCACGCCGAGCGCAAGCTTCTTCGACGGCGCGGACGCGCCCAGCACGCTTGCGGGGACTATCGTCGGCGCGACGCCTGCCGCGAGGATGCCTGCGAACCCTGCGGCCGAGCGCCTGCAGAAGTCGCGTCTTGAGATTCCACTAGAAATGCTGCTTGCCATGTCGTTCGTTCCTTTCCTGTTTCCCATATTATACTATTTTCCCAAAGTGACGGTCAAGGGCGCATTGCTCAATAATCTTCCGCATGAAATTCTCAAATCCAAAATCCTACCTTGCCTTTTGGGGTTATGGTGTGATATAATGTTGTCACTTTCGCGCGGAAGGCAATAAGTGCGGTTGGCCGAGCGGAGACAGGCATGGTCAGGAAACAGTCAAACGATAATACAATATGTGCATGCTGGACGATATTCGCGCGAAGCGTGACGAGATCTACGCTATCGCGAGGAGGCACAAAGCCGAAAAGCTCTGGGTCTTCGGCTCGTGTGCCCGTATGGAGGGCCGGGGTGAGACGAGAAAGGACATGGTCTGCGCATGAGCGAATTTGTCAAAAGCCTTTCGCAAAGATTGTTCTGGGATGTCGATCCAGAGACGATTGATGACCATGCTCATTGCCGGTATGTGATACAGCGAGTGCTGGAGCGCGGAAGCCTTGAGGACATAAGAGCGACAGTGGCGCACTACACAATGCCGGTCGTGATCGCCGAGGCACAGCAAATACGTTCGCTTGACCCGGTTACGCTTGCCTTTGCGGCCTGTCTCGGAAATGTCAAGGAGGAGACCTTCAGGTGCTACGCCTTGAAACGATAGAGTCGACAACGTTTGATTTGTTGAAGCGGATGCAGGCACTACCTGTGCTCTCGGAGACTCGGCTCGTCGGCGGAACGGCGCTTGCGCTCCAGCTTGGGCATCGCGTCAGCGTGGATCTTGATGTTTTCGGGAAGTGGAACTACGCAAGCGACCTGCAATCGGAATTGTCCAAAGTGGGACGTGTCGAGAAGGAGAGCGGAACGCCGAGCGGGAGGATGGGGTTCTTCTACGTTGATGGTGTAAAGGTGGATTGTGTGGCCTACGACATGTATCCTTGGCTTGAGCCTCCTGTTGAGGAGGCGGGCATACGGCTGGCAGGGGTGAAGGACATTGCCGCGATGAAGGTCAATGCGATCACGAACCGCGGAACGCGCAAGGACTTTGTTGACATGGCTCGTCTGCTTGAGGACTTTTCCCTGGGAGATATATTCTCGTGGTATCAAGAGAAGTATCCTGCGGCGAATCCTGCCTTGGCGATGCGCAGTATGTCCTATTTCGTCGATGCCGAGACGATGCCAATGCCTCGGATGCTGATTCCGTTCGATTGGGAGGTGGCGAAAGACCGCATCCGTGCCGCCGTGCGCGGGCTTGCCATGTGATTGTGGACGTGAAAAGGTATGGCGGCGCAATTATGCCAAATCCCAAACTCCCCAAATCCACCCTTGCCTTTTGGGGGTGTGGTGTGATATAATGTTGTCACTTTCGCGCGGGAGGCCGTGAGTGCGGTTAACCGAGCGGAGGCAGGTATGGTTCGGGAATAGGCAGGCGACAAGACAATATGTGCATGTTGGACGAGATTCGCGCGAAGCGTGACGAGATCTACGCTATCGCGAGGAGGCACAAAGCCGAAAAGCTCTGGGTCTTCGGTTCTTGCGCCCGCAGGGAGGAACGCCCCGACAGCGACGTGGACTTCCTGGTGAAATGGATGCCAGGAGAGTATAGCTGGCGTAACGAACGTGCGATGACATCAGCATACGAGAAATTGCTTGGAAACAAGGTTGATCTTGTCTCCTCCAGGATTCTGCCTCATTCGCTTGGCTTTGCGCATCGTGTCTGCAGGGAGGCGGTGCCGTTATGACCGATCCGTCGCTTTACCGGGATGATTCTCGCGTCCGCCACATGTTGGATGCAATGGAACGCATAACTGAGCTGTGCAAGGGCTTGGGGCGTGAACAATTGCGCCGCAGCCGCCGCCCAATATGGCGGATTTCCTATAGTAGAAACTAGGTCTAACCTACTTTCAACTGTTATGCCAAATCCCTCGTGTGGAAAACAGATGGAAAGAATGCGCGGGCGAGTTAGCCCGTGCTTCTCTTCAAAGTTGTCAATGTTGTTTCCTATTCTCAATATGTTGGCGTGAATAACGGAGATGCGCCCTTTTACACAAATCCAAAATCCGCCCTTGCTTTTTGTGAGTGTGGTGTGATATAATTCTCTTGTTCTGTTGAAGGGCGGGCAATGCCGCCTTGACGCAGAGCGCTAGATTTCCCGCGTGGGAATTGATAGGGTGGGCGCGCCGCGCACACCGCCAACAACCACGTCTGGGATTGCGTCGAGTGAAAGCGTGAGAAACTTCACCGAAAGACGCATCGAAAAGGACACTGCCGTCCGTGCAGTTTCGCCTCCTTCGGTGTATCTTTCAAGGTCATTCTCACGCACCTCACTCGATGCATCGGAGGAGGTGTCTCATTCCCCGCGCCAAATCCGATTGCAACCAAGGTGCGGGGAACAATTCTGAAAGGTAGAAGCCATAGAGTATTGGCATGGGAGGAAAACAATGAACGAAGAAGATTTCAAGCAGTTCCTTCATGGGAAAGATCTGAATGAGGTAACAATCAAACACTATTGTGATTATATTAGTTCCATGGCTAAGACGTATGGTGTCATAACGATGGATGAACTTGTAAAGACTCCGATAAAGGCGATTGAGTATATCAGCAGGCTTGTAAAACCACCAATGGAATTGGCCATTGAATCTGCAAGGAGTTATAGGCGAGCGTTGTGCCTACTTTACGAATATACACACCATATACAACTCGACCGGAATCTTTTCCCTGAATGGAATGTAATTGATGAGGATGGCATTATGCGACAATATCAAAAAGATCATCCAGAAGAACTTGAGGGCCTGTGGTATCAGGAGATAGTCGTCGACAATCCGCACGAGTGGCTTAGACGCATCACAGAACTCAACCACGCAGGTGTGTCTGGTATTCGCAGTTGGGCATTTCGTGGGCAAGGAGATGCGGAGTGGCACCTCGAGACTTCACTTGGAAGAGTAACCCATTATGATAAAGACGACAATTCTGCGAAAAGGAGTCTACGGCTATTTGAGAGAGAGACCATGTGGGAGTTCCGCCGAGAATCTGCTAAGATGCCGGAATATCGTGGATTTGAGGGGATAGACTTGCTTTCGTTGGTTCAACACTATGGTGGCAAGACTCGCTTGCTTGATTTTTCGCTTGCTCCGCTTTTGGCATTGTATATGGCCGTAGAGCAGAACGAAGCAGATTTTGCAAAGGTGCAACAATACAAGGGTTTGGACGCGGCAGCGAAAAAGAAATTGAAGCATCGTGATTTTGCAGTTTGGGCTATAGACTTGTCAAGACTGTTGGTAACATCTGGATCTTCAGGAAGTTCACATGACCAAACAGTGGAAGAAGAGTATCGCGATGCTAATAAACTGCTGGCAAGCAAGGAGGATGAGGAAAAGAAAGGCATTTATGCAATATTTCCGGTGACTTGCAATGCGCGTATTTCGGCGCAAGAGGGCTTGTTTCTGATGCCAAAGTCACTATACTGTAGTTTTGAGGAAAATTTAAGAGCAGAATTGGCGAATAATGGACTAGTTGAGAATGAGTTTCGTCGCAAGTGTCTCTCTGAATTTGAACTAGTAGATGTTGGACAACCATCACCAACCATCATTAAGTTTGTTTTTCCATGGCTCTTGATGGATCTAGTGAAGAACCTGTTGGAAGAGGCAAATGTAACAGCGAAGAACGTATATCCTGATCTTGTCGGACTTGGGCGATATGTTTCAGATATTGTCGAGAAACATTATCGAAAAGTGACGGGAAAAGATGGTAAGATGAACTAAGGCAATAATATAGGCACAAACAAAAGAGGAACAACAATGAAAACGACAGTAAAGAATAGAAAACCGTATACCGTGGTTGTACGTGTGCCCCGCGACGAGAGGAAAGTTGCGTCGGCGGTAACGCCGAAATGCGAAACTCTACTTTGCAAAACAAAGGGAATGGCAGCCGCAGCCTTGGCAGCAATGCTCGTTGGGTGTATTTGCACTACGATGGACGACGAGTATTCGGTAGCTGATCCTGGGAAATCAGGATATTTACGCTATGAAAAGGTCGCCGACTTGGATTCGCGAGTGAACTATTCCGCAGACGTGATTCCAGTTGTGTTGCATACGAAGGAGGGTCAGGAAAAGAAGGATGCCATGGGCGGGTTGCACGGCATCGTTTGGCTTTGTACGGTCGGTCTCTTCCCGGCATGGGACACGTATGAGCGCGCATGGGAGGTCGAAGTAAAGACGCCAGTCGGCGTGAAGTCCGGCGTATGCACGAGAACGCGCAGGGAATATCTTGGCTGGGTGCCATATCTGCTGCCATTCGCCGCCTCCGATTCCGAGGTTAATACCGATCCGTCAGTAGAGCTTGCCCGCCGCGTGGCCGCGCAGTTCAAGTCCGAATGGACACCGGAGAGGGTGGCGAAACTTAACACGGCGGAGAAAGACCGCATTGACGCGAAGCGGAAACGCGCCGACGCGCTTCTTGCGGGGCAGGATTGGACGGCTGTTCTTGCGCTGTGCGCTGGCGAAAAGGACAACCGGTTTGTGGACGAGTACAAAGGGAAGGTAAAGGACGCCGAGAAAAAGCAGCTGGCGGATGCTGGTAATGCCATTGCGGGGCTGATGGCCAAGAACGAATACGAGAAGGCCGAGAAGCGGCTGTCTGATGCGAGCGCCAGATGGAATGGCGTGGAAGGGAGCGACACTGCTGCGTGGATTGCCCTGCGGGACAAGGTGCAGAAGCAAAAGGAAACCTTCCGCGTCGCGAACAAGCGGAAGCGTCTTGAAGGCTTGATGGTGCAGCGGAAGTTTGAAGAAGTGGTCAAGGAATGCGCGTCCGAAGGAGAGCCGTTCTCAGACTTGAAGGCCAAGGCGGATGCGGTCATGAAGGAAGAAGAGGCTGCCAGAATCGAAAAGAGGAAGGAAGAACTCGAGCAGTTGCTCAAGGCGGGGAAATACGACGAGGTAATTGCCGCGTGCGAAAAGGAAAGAGCGGCGGCGCGTCTAGAATACAGGAGCGTATGGAGGGAGTGTCAGGCCACAGCGATACAAAGACGCCTTGAAGCCGCACGCAAACAGCTGGAAGGCCAGATTCCGGCTGTGACGGAAAGCCGTATCGGAGAAATCATGGAGCTGGCCCGGAAATCTGCGGAGAATGGTTCAAACATTAATTTCTTCGGTTTCTTTGTAGGGATGTCATGGTACGACGCGATGGCGCTTGTGAAACATTACAGGTTGGAAGATGGGGAATTCTCGATTAAAGCCGGGGAAAGCCAGAAAGACGTCGTTGGCATCTGGTTTTCCCTTATGGGGCTTCAGCGAATTATGAAAAAGGGGAACACGTTCCGAGAAATCTTTCGCTCGGTGGAGAAACACGTGGGCGACATGGAGATGGACATGGACTCGGCTGTCAACGATGCTTTTTCGTCGTCGTTTGCAACTGTCTTTTCAGGAGGTCAGAAACCTCTAGAGGTGCCGAAGTCCAAGTATGTGCGCAAACTTATCTCCGGCGTCGTGGCAAGGATGTATGACGGGGAAGAAGGCGGTCTTTTCATCGGGTGGAAGAATGCCAAGGAACAGGTGCCGACTGCGACGGAAACGGCCAAGCTGGAGTTTAATATCCATCACCGCATTTCAAGTTTGGAGATTGCCGCCAAGAGAGCGCTGCGTGAACTACTAAATGAGAAGATTATTTCAGAACTCATAACCAACATGGTTGCGATTCCCGGCAAGAACTTCAAGATGGGGAAGTACGAAGTTACGCAGGCGCAGTGGGAAGCGGTTATGGGTGAGAATCCGTCTAGGTTCAAGGGCTCAGAAAATCCCGTGGAGTGTGTTTCCTGGGATGACTGCAAGAAGTTTCTGGAGAAGTTGAACTCCATGCCAGAAGTGAAGGAGTCTGGGCTGACGTTCCGCCTTCCAACGGAAAAGGAGTGGGAATATGCCTGTCGTGCGGGATCGACGGGAGATTACTGCAAGCTTGCGGACGGAACAGAAATCACGAAAAGCACGTTGGGCGAAGTAGCGTGGTACGATGACAACAGCGACAATAAGACGCACACTGTCGGACAGAAGAAGCCGAATGCGTTTGGTCTTTACGATATGCATGGAAATGTGTTGGAGTGGTGTGAGGACTTGTATCTGGCCGGCGACTCTGGCCGCGTGTTCCGGGGTGGCGGCTGGCTCAACGGCTCCGGGGACTGTACGGCGAGCTATGGGGGCCTCAACGACCCCGACGACCGCGACATCTACCTTGGCTTCCGCGTCGCGGCCTCCCATGATTGAACCGGTAAAGCAGGCAAGGGCGAGCGGCGGCCGAAAGCGTCCCGCGCGGACGCGCGGGTTTGCGGAGCGAAAGTT
>Ga0310695_10010631_pt1 | contig 13387 bp, 9 predicted proteins | sample RumenRJG_04DNA_FD_203882 | JGI IMG/M metagenome (GOLD analysis project Ga0310695, IMG submission 203882) | Bovine rumen microbial communities from Lethbridge, Alberta, Canada - RJG_04 (v2) (version 2) | ecosystem: Host-associated > Mammals > Digestive system > Stomach > Rumen | place: Canada...
GATTTGAGTTTTTCACCTGCAGTCTCGGAGCCGCCAATTGCGGCAAACAAAGTATCATATTCAGCCTTCGTAGGCAAATGCCAGCCACTGGGACACGCCCCCTGCACTGGATAGGTGGGTGTACACGTTTTTTGATAACCGCAGCCTTTGCCGTTTTCACTCCATACGCCAGCACTGTCCATTGCTGCGGCCCAAGTGTAAAGGCGACCGTACTTGGAGCAGTACTTAGCGGAGTCGTTGAAGCAATAGGAACTATTCGTCTCAAAATTAAGATTCTCAGCCATCCAAATCTGCGAACCTATCTTCACGGTTTTATAAGTTTGTTTGTCACGAGAATCCGTTAGCGTGCCATATTCGCATTCATCTTTAGTTTTTGTTTTGCAGGCTTTTGCCTCGGGCACTATAATAACCGGGGGTTCTATAATTTTAGGTTCGACATCCATCACGCAACGAACAGAATAGCCGTCGTCTTTGTTTCCAGAGCGGATATCCGCACCATCATACACACTCTGAAAATACACGCATCCACTACTGTTTTCATATTCATTAGAACTCCAAAAGAGCGCTTGATACCCCTCCTCGTAATAATCGTCTTGGTAGAGCCAGTCCCTGTAACCTGCCGGAAGCACAGAAAAACCGAAAGCATCAGTCGCATCGCCACCGCGATTCCATCCACTCGTCTTGAGTGTTATGCCAGCGACTTCTTCGCCCCCCACCGCGTCAATCAAGGTTTTCCATTCCGCTGTGGATGGCAGATGCCATCCATCGGGACAAGCGTCCGCAGCTGCAGTCCATACATATAAGCGCCCAAACTTATCGCATTTATCTTTTGAATTATTGTAACAATAGCAATAATCGTTTTTGTATTTTGCCTCTCTTCTGTAATTCAGGTTCTGGGCCATCCACCACTGGTCACCGATTTTCACGGTCTTGTAAGTTTGTCCGTCGCGGTCATCTACCAGTTCGCCATACACGCAATTATCTTTAGTTGAAGTTTTGCAGCCTTTGGGCACAGCTACAGAGCTCCCCGATTTCGCAGATGAAGAAGACTTTGCGCTAGAAGAAGAGTTTGCCTTGCTACTGCTAGACTTTTCATTAGACGAAGTTTTGGAATCCAGAATGCAACGGACGGACAATGCATTATCCATCGGCTCGCCCCCAATATCAGCCGATGCGTAACGATTATCCAAAAACATGCTAAACGCGTGATCGACCAGAATACTGTTGCGATCAAGTCTAGTCGACGATTCAATATCTTCCGTAGAACTCCAGAAATACGCCGCAGTCTTGTCACCAATAAAATCGTACGATTTAACATTCTGAGAGATATAACCACTAAAATCATATTCCATTCTGTAGCCTCCAGGGAGGGCAGAAAAACCATACTCATCCGTTCCGACCGTTTCTTTTTTCTCAAATTTCCAGCCGTCAACAGACTTGAGCTTTATCCCCGCATTATCGCTACCGCCGACTGTTTGGATCAAGGTTTCAAATTCATCCTTAGAGGGCAAGTGCCAACCGCCAGGGCAAGCCTCCGTTGCAGCTTCCCACTTGTAAAGACGACCGTACTTATTGCATAAGCCAGGGTTACTATTTTGCATGTATGAAGGTTCTTCACCATAGCAATAGCTAAAGCACGAATTATAATTCAAGTTTTCCGCCATCCAAACCTGATCGCCGATTTTCACGGTCTTGTAGGTCTTGTTGTCGCGAGGGTCCTTCATGGTGTTATTTTTCTCGTCGTATATAGCCTTAGCACTGCTCGCACTTGAGGGCGTTTTCGAAGACGAAGAAGACTTTGCTGAACTAGACGAAACTTTTTTACTTGACGAGGAGTTCGCCTTACTGCTGCTGGATTTTTTGACGGCACTGCTGGACACCGGTTCTTCGGAATCAGCATTGCTGCCAGAATCGCCACCGCAGGCGGTAAAGACTGACATTGCCGCCACAAGCATAAACGGCACAAACTTTGCAAACATTTTCATAAGCATCTCCTCCCCATACATTTGAGGTAAATATAAGTAATTTGAGGATTTAAAAAGGCGATCCCGTCCCCATTCGCGGATCATGACCACATAAATGCTAGTTGCATTCAAGGCGAGTGTCGCGACAGGCTGCTTGCAGACTGTCATGATTGAGCCGAAGATGCTGACGCAAAGCGTCAAAGCTCTAAGTGGTCAAAGAGAACAAGTCCGGGATGACAAAGCAAGAAAATCTCACTCCACAATTTTTTCAAGCAGCGAAATAGCCTTTTTCATCTGTTTTTCGGGTACCGATGAATAGTTGATGACAAATTCGTGTTGCGAAGGTTCGTCCATCGTGTAATAATCCGAAAGTGCTCCGATGCGTACGCCTTTTTCGAGAGCCCGATTGCAAAATTCTTCGTCGGAAAGCGTTGTCTTCACTTTTAGAATAAAGTGCAAGCCGGCATCTTGTTCAGCGATTTCAACGCGGTCGTGAAGCGAGCTGCGACGGATGATATCAAGCAGAGTATCGCGACGGTGACGGTAAAAATTGCGCATACGGTTGATGTGCTTTTCGTAATGACCGCCACTGATGAATTTTGCGAGTACGTACTGTACGAGATTTGAAATCGTGCAAGTGTAAAACGAGAACTCTTCACGAAATTTTTTCGCAAGCGGTTTCGGGAGAATCATGTAGCCCACGCGCACCGTAGAAGCAAGCGTTTTAGAAAATGAATTTATATAAACCGTCTTGTCTTGCACGTCAATGTTTTGCAACGCAGGTATCGGGCGGCCCACCATGCGGAATTCGCTATCGTATTCATCTTCGACAATGTAGCGGTTGCTTGATTTTGCAGCCCAACTCAAAAGTTCATAGCGGCGGCTCACGGGCATTACCTTCCCTGTCGGGAAATGGTGCGATGGCGAAAGATGAACAACATCGGTACACGTTTCTTCGAGTTGGTCGATGCGAACACCCTGTTCATCTAGTGGGATAAAATTGCAAACAACATTTAGCTTTTGGTAAATTTTAGAAATCTTGCTGTAGCCGGGGTCTTCGACGCCGTACTTTTTATCAAAGCCCAATAGTTGCACAAGCCAAGTGTAAAGGCAATCCGTCCCAGCGCCTACGACAATCTGTTCCGGATACACACGCATTCCGCGAAACTCTAGAAGCATCTTAGCAATCGCTTTTCGGAGAGCAAGGACTCCTGAATTTGGCGAACGAGTCAGCAGTTCATTTTGCTGTTCGCATAGGACTTTTCGCGTAATTTTTGCCCACGTCGAGAACGGGAACGTCGAAGCATCTACTTGATTATTGACGAAATCGGCAATGTAATGTAGAGCCTTAGGCGTTTCAACGCGTTGCGATTCACGGGATTGCTTGGCGGGAATAGGCTTTGGGAGAATTTGCGGATTTTTTGATTGAATCGCCGCAACGAAAAAGCCCTTGCGCGGAAGCGAGTAAATGAAGCCCTCCGCTAAAAGCTGCTCGTACGCATTTTCAACGGTCACGACGCTCACGCCCAGCGCATTTGCAAACGGACGCTTCGACGGAAGCTTCGCATCCGCCTCCAGACGTCCCGACAGAATATCGTCCCTAATAGAACGATACAAGAAATGATAAAGAGTATCATCCCCCACTTTTGAAATGTCGTATGAGAGCATTTAGGAAATCCTTTTCTGTAAACCAAGAAGGCGATGCCCGAATAAATCGGGCATGACATCATTATTATAACGAGCGAGGACCGTTTCGAGTGTTTTTACAATGCGAAGTTCTTGCATTATCAAGCATTCCTTTTGAAAAAACTGACCACAAACTGGCATTTAACTGAACCTATTAAAATAATAGAAATTTGAACATTTGATAAAGTCAACAAAAAGTCTAAATTAAGCCTCGAAAACAAGAAAAAACAGCACTAGAGTCATTAACGCAGCCCTTCGGCAAGCTCAGGGATCTTTTAAGGTTGGTGAGCCTGTCGAACCACGCTCAGGATGACACTCAAAATAAGGAGTCCCCAATGTCAACAGAAAACCGCTACGAACTCAACAAGAATCTCGCCCAAATGCTTAAAGGCGGAGTCATTATGGATGTGACTACCCCGGAACAGGCAAAAATAGCAGAAGCCGCAGGTGCCGCCGCAGTCATGGCCCTCGAACGCATCCCCGCCGATATCCGCGCCGCAGGCGGAGTCTCACGCATGAGCGATCCCAAGATGATTAAAGGCATCCAGGACGCCGTTTCCATCCCCGTGATGGCCAAGTGCCGTATCGGTCACTTTGTCGAAGCACAACTTTTGGAAGCCATCGAAATTGACTACATCGACGAAAGCGAAGTGCTCTCCCCCGCCGATGACGTATTCCATATCAACAAGCACGAATTCAAAGTGCCGTTCGTCTGCGGGGCCCGCGACCTCGGCGAAGCCCTCCGCCGCATCGAAGAAGGCGCTTCCATGATCCGCACCAAAGGCGAACCAGGAACCGGCGACATCGTACAGGCAGTCCGTCACATTCGCCTCATGAATCAGGAAATCGCACGCATCTCGTCCATGCGCGAAGATGAGCTTTTCAACCGCGCCAAGGAATTGCAAGTCTCGTACGAACTCGTAAAGTACGTTCACGACCACAAGCGACTCCCTGTCGTGAACTTTGCCGCAGGAGGCGTTGCCACACCCGCCGACGCAGCACTCATGATGCAGCTCGGCGCCGAAGGCGTGTTCGTCGGCTCGGGCATTTTCAAGTCCGGCAATCCGGCCAAGCGTGCCGCCGCCATCGTACAAGCCGTCACAAACTACACGGACGCAAAGCTCATCGCCAAGCTCTCCGAAGATTTGGGCGAAGCCATGGTCGGCATCAACGAAAACGAAATTGCACTTTTAATGGCTGAACGAGGCAAGTAAATGAGCGAAAACAAAACAAACAACCACATCAAAATCGGCGTACTCGCCGTACAGGGAGCGTTTGCAGAACACCGAACGATGCTTGAAAAGCTTGGGGTCGAGACGTTTGAAATCCGCCAGTTGCGCGACTTGGAACAAGATTTCGACGGACTCATTTTACCCGGCGGCGAAAGCACCGTGCAAGGAAAACTTTTGCACGACCTCGGACTTTTCGAGCCTTTACGCGAACGCATCGAAAGCGGACTCCCGACTTTTGGAACTTGCGCAGGACTCATATTGCTCGCCGAAAAATTGAGCAACGACGGTCACACGTACTTTGCGACAACGCCCGTTACTGTAGAACGCAACGCTTACGGCAGGCAGCTCGGAAGTTTCTACACTGAAGAAATTTTCGAAGGAATCGGAAAAATCCCGATGACGTTCATCCGAGCCCCGCTCATACAGCGCGCAAGCAAAGACGTACAAGTTCTAGCGACCGTCCAAAACCAAATCGTCGCCGTGCGGTACAAGAATCAACTCGCCATTTCGTTCCATCCGGAACTGAACAACGACCTGAGAATCCACAGGTACTTCCTGGAATCAATCGTTCAGGCAAGGACTCAGTATTCTATCAGTGCATAAACAGAAAGACCACGATCCACTCGTGGTCTTTTTTGCATTTCCGCTTTTACTTACCGCGCACCGTTGATGCGGAAAACCTCGCCATTCTTGAGAATCAGGACTTCATGGTTACGAATAAGCACTTTTGCAGGTGCATGCCTTGCGCTTTGACCGTTGCGATATCCCCCAAAATCAGCAATGGGCAAACTATTCTCTTCCGTTGAATCGGAGCTGTCGCTTCCAAAAGGTAACAGCGGATAATCCGCATCCGGGAGGCCGCCTGCAACAAGCCCTTCCACTTCAACCGTTTCAAATGTTGCGGAATCCGGCGGCACGATCAACATCAGTTCTGCAATATGTGCTGAATTGTCTTCTGAAGGCCACAAGTCATCGATTTCCATTTTGATTTGGGTGTATTTTCCCTTTTTCCAAAATACATACTGAGGGTTTTCATCTTCCTTGAACGTTCCAGTGGCAAGCACTTGATATTCTTCACCATCGGTAGTTCCCGAAATGGTAAAGCTACGCAAGTAACCTTCCGACATTTCGTCACCTTGGTACATGAGCCCCAAAGTTTCCTTTTCGGTCGATATCGCAAATTCAACAGGGAATTTGTTCAAGTTTGCAGATTTCCAAACCGTAGAAGGATTCCAGTCTCGAAGGTTTTGCACAGAACTCTTGGAATCTGTAGTTGGAATATTTTCGAAAGTGTATTTACCACTCAAGACGTAATCTACAACGGCATTCGGATTACCAGGCATGACAAAAGCCCATTCATAACGCCCCTGATCCGAAAGTTTTACGGTATCGTCGTTGACGACAAGCTCTTGCACCAAGCTATCGCGGACATAGTCCTTGATGCTCAGAAACGAGAGCGTTCCTTCATCCTCGTAATCATCTCGCTGAATGGTAAAGAAATACTTCAACGGCTTTCTCAAATCGAAACCCGACGAAATATCCGTAAGGTCGTAACCGAATTCCATCTCCTCCGTATGCACGCCGTCTTTCCACTTGCCTAGCATTGGGCCCTTGAAGCCGTCATTGCGGAAATGGTAAAGATATTCCGTTTTCGATGGAACCTCCGAAGACGTATCCTGCGAAACACCTACAGATAACCGAATCTTTGAGCGGTTTCCATACGACATGCGGACTTTCACGGTGCGCTTGGGGGCATAATCCTTGCGCAAATGGAAGACTTCAACGACAGGAGAACGGCTCTCCGCATAGACGCTGTAGGGCACAAGGAATCGGCCTTCATTTCCGAAGGAAAGACCCCAGCTGTTCTGCACAATCCACACGCCGCAATCTTTACCAACGCAAATGCTATCGTCGTAACCTGCAATCGTTATCGAATGATTCGTCGCCCCCGGGAGCGATGTTGCGACAACCCAGGATTCATCCTTGACTTTTACGGTATCCAGCGTCCAGGAATCGATATCAAAACTGGCGGCGGCTACTCCACCTGCGGCAAAAGTCGTATCGCCCCAATGATTGTAGAGCCAACCCTTGAGCGAATCCCTACCTTCGGGAGTTGCAAGCGAAACAAAAGTCACGCTGTCTATTCTGTTGTGCATAGCATCATGCCAACGCGAGTACCCCTGCATCCAGCCGTAGTCTTCTTCCACATTGCCGGAGAGCTTTCCGTAAGTGTTAGAATAAAGAATTCCTCCGTAAGTGGCAGCATCGGGAATGCCCACCTTTTGTGCAAGCAATGCTTCGGACGCATGCCCGGATGCTACGACCTGCCATGTGAAAAACGCAGGCAAAAGGTTCGAAGAATCCGCAGGAACCCTGTAATAGGCGTTACGTTCATAGCCAAGCGACATCGTAATGCGGGAAACAGATGCACACGCGCCCGATTCACCTTGGTCGTAACCACGGAAAAAATATGGAGTTTGCGAATTGTCAACTGACGAGGGCAAGTCAGACGCTAATGCGAAGCCGTTAAGCAGCCCCAAAGACAATTCCAAAATTAAACGAAAATGGTTCATTATGACCTCAAAAAAAAGCTCCCCCCAGAGCATAAGGAGAGCTTTGTGAATTTATTAGGATGGATTAATAAGTGTCCTTGTCGTCCACCCATTCGTAGTCGAATTTGATCTTATAACCCGTATGAGGTTCATTACCACAAGCTGAAGTGCATATATCTGTTGTTGGATTAAAATCGAATCCACTCGAACCCATAAGGTATTTAAACGAGCCCTTGTAAGGAGCGACTTTACCATCCCCCTTTATATCATTCTTCAGAACTTTTGCCATCTCAGCATACGACCAAGTGATAGACTGTTTTGCGGTAGTAGTAGCATTACATTTTTCAGCAGCATCTTCGCAAGACTTAGACAAAACATCGAAGTCCAAATATAATCCCTCAGAGCCAATGGTATCAGTATGCTCAGCGGTACTAGGCATGACGTCTTTTGTATCTTTTGAATCAGACAAGAAAAACACAGCATCCTTATTATCATTGTCTCCAGCCTTCCAATCATACCCATACCAATGAGAAAGCTTTCTTCCACCGGTACCATCACCTGCATAGAGAGTAACATTTGCTTCAATAAATGCTCGCCCCTTAAGGCCATACATATAGTGTTCACCACCAAAGTCAGTCATCTTATAGGTTACCTGAATTCGGCCTACACTACGCGTATGTTGATCCGTACCTTTAGAGTACACCATGACACCATTTTCCTGGTGACAGGCATATACACGATAGGCATAATAGGGAGAACCGCCGCGAACGTTATCGCTATAGCTATTTTTTGAGGAATCGATAACAGTGAACTTATATTTATTATCATAGACCTCAATTGATTCTTTCGTCGAGTCTTTGATGCTTTCTGGCAATTTATCGCCTTTATTGCCACGCAAAATAACATATCCATCCACGCGAGAATCCTTAGAACGATCAAAGTACACTATAATATTATCTCGATCTACGCTTTTTCCGAGTTTCAAATTGGTCGGAGGAATCAAAGACGAAGAAACTGACAAAGTGTATGTTTTGGCATTTTTATCATTTTTGTCTTCAGGCAACACCTCAATCTTAACCTCCGTCGTCTTCAGCACAGAGAGTGCACCCGAAGTTGTGAACGTGTAAACACTCTTGCCGTTTTCTTCTTTCGGTTGCCCAAATTGCGGTATTCCATTCGTTGTAAGTTTTACCGAAGCCACTTTTTTTGCATTTGGCACAACCTTGATAATGGCTACCGGAGCTTGAACTGAAACAGAGAAATGGCTGTTTTTAGCGAGAGCCGCGGAATCCTTTTTCAGCAAAGCATCTGCGCCCTCCGGCAACGAAGGAAACACCTGGAGCAAGGAAAGGCTTGCATCCGTAAACATCGGACGCTTGGTCGGTTCCGGGTCTTCCTTGTCGTTCATACCATCGCCATCCGTATCAGCATTAGCCGGATTTGTATAAATCTTGACAGTAGATTCCCCCTTGGTCCAACCGGTAATTTCATCGTAATCCGAAATACCATCGCCATCCGTATCCACCTTAGTATCAACCGTTCCAAACAAGTGTTCCGTCGGGAGAGGCACGCCATCGTGGTCTTGGTCCTTGCTGTAGAAGATATGCACGGCATCACCCGCACCTACGAAAATCTTTTCCATATCGTAGGAGGCGCAAGAGAATGCGTATAAATCCATCGTGTTGATACCTTTTTTGATGTTTGCTGCACGCTGGATGGTGATATACCACATGGCACTATCAGCCAAGTTAAAATCATATCCATCAATGGATGCAAGTCCATAAAGTTTCTTCTTTGAAGGACCTTCAATAGAATCTTGTTTGAAAGCGACATGGGCATTGCGCAAAAGTTCTGCAAGAGTTGTCAGCGCATACATATCATCGGTACCCTTGTGGTCGACATTGTAGCGGTAATTCGTTGCAACCTGATAACGAGCCGACGGATTGCCAGCAGAACCGGGACCGTAATCAATGGTGATATCGGCAGTCTTGGCGGCAACCTTCGTGTAAGCGACAGTGAAATCGGAGGAGCCACCATCAAAGGTTACTTTTTGTGACGATGCGCCAAGAACGATGGATGTCGTATTGTAAATCATATCCTCAATGAGTTCGACCTTCACATTGTCGTTGCAGAAATTCGCATCAACCGATTCTGTCGGCTTGAGAGTGACATCGCTCCATTCGCCTTCGCGGGTCAATTCGGCTAGGATTTTCAAGGAACTCGTATCCTTAATGTCATACGTAGAGGCAGACAGTTTTAACGCCTCAATGGTAAACGCGATATCCGATGTGTTTTTGAGTTCCACCTGCATGCAGAGAGTAGCTCCATCCACTTCGCTTCCTTCAGACGTCTCATCGGATACGGCTTTTTCGTAGTTTTCAGAAACGCCCTTTTCTTCGGAGGAACTCCAAGTCATACCCGTAGAGGTAGTGTAGCTGCCGTTATAACCAACGGTCACACTCCCCGTGTATTTACCTTCAAAGCCATCTGCAACACTCCCGCCGAGTTCCCAACCTTGAGTCGTTGAAAGTTCCCAAGAATTCATGAGGTCTGCACTGCGGGTCTGTTCATAGCTCACAGAATTCGTCTTGGAAACTTCCTTACCTTCCGTGACAGAAACGCTTTTAGTTTTGCCTTCCGAAGTCTTTACATTAAGATTGATTCGGGGGGATTTTTTGAGCGTAATCCTAAGTCCCGGCACATCAGCAATGCGCGGGTTGAACTTGGTCGGGTTCGTGGGCGAATACATGCCGTCAGCAAGTTCTTCGCCATCGCTCCAGCCGTCACCATCCGTATCGGCAGAATTCGGGTTCGTGTCGTATTTGTAAATTTCGTCAAGGTCGGTAAGGCCGTCGCCATCCTTGTCCTCATCGGAATCCACTTCGATAATTTCGATGTTCTTGATTTCGGAAAGCTTGAATGTATGCTTACCCGCAAAGATACCATCACCCACCACGACAGTCATCGTTTCCTTGCTCTTGTCCTTGAGCGTAAAATCGATGTGGTCCATATCCGAAAGCTTGATAGCGCTCTGCTTTGCCTTTCCCGAGAATTCCATCTCTTTCTTTTCGGCTTTTCCAGAGAAAGTCAAGCTGTCAATAGTCGTGAGGTTAAGACTTGTCGAGGCTTTCTTGGCATCTTCTGTATAAACATTGAGGACACCAGCCATGCTAAGCGTTGCCGATGCAGCAAGAAGGGCGGAAACTGTTTGAATCGTTTTCATAATTTTCCCTTACTCCTTCACGTTGATGTTGAGAATTGTCTGACGGACACCCGATTGAACGCGCACGGCATAGAAGCCAGCCTTAAGACCGGGACGAACTTCGTTTGCGCCCTTCACGAGACTTGCGTTACGGTAAACGCAATTACCCAAGACATCAAAAATCTGAACTGACGAACGAGCTTCAGGAACGACCACGGACAAGCTTGAGGTTTGACGATTCCATGAAACCGACGCATCAAGCTTCTGAATCGACAGAGGAATCGAAACGGTCTTAGCCGAATCGTTCTTGTCGGCCACAAACGTTATTTTCGACACTGTTTCCACCCAGAATCGCTCGGTGGTACCGTCGGCCTTAGTGACTTTGATAAGATGCGTTTTTTCAGCCAAGGCGAAGGCTGTCAAAACGATTGCTAGAAGCACTAGTTTTTTCATTTTTGTCTCCATTTTTAATGTTCGGCGGAGCAAGGTAAAAAAAAATCAAACAAAAAAAAATAGCCCAAATGGGCTAATCCTAGGGTTATTTTAGGGGTTATTTTCGCCCCAAAAAAACTTAAAAAGGCGAAAAAAATCATCCCCGTCAGCAACGAGGATAATTTTTTGGAGATTTTTTAGCGCAGATGCAGAAAGATTTAGTGCATTACAAGGGCTACAATCGCAGTTATAAGGCCTCCCACCGCGACACCAGCAAGCACAATAAAGGCAACCATCATCCACTTGACATATTTTGCAAGGCGGACTATCATTGCAGACTGATCCTTTGCAAATTGCTGATAAGCGTTGAGAGCAGCCATCACCGTAAAGCCCACATCATCAAGCCAGCCAAACAGCGGAATCGTATCCGGGACCGCATCAATCGGAGATAAATCGTAAACCACCGCAAGCATAGCGATAATTACAGAAAGCGCTTTCCAGACAACAGGAGCGCCATTCTGTTCATCTCCCGTTTTTACCGTCCGACGCTCACGGTGTATATCGTTCATATCGTGAACCTCGACATCATCGTAAACTTTACCATTAGCCATTCAAACCCATCCTTTAATCAAATTACTTTTTAAATATACAAACAAAAAGAAAAAGACTACCGATTTCCCGATAATCTTTTTCTAAAAGTATCTGCTATTTGCGCCGATTAGCGGACGTTCCTAGCCATGATATAATTTACTTGTCTGGTAATTCGGTTCAGACGTGAGGTTCACACCTAAACGGCGGAACACACCAACGTCAACCTGCGAAAGAATCACGCTGGAGTGGACTTCGCAATGGCGGAGTTCCGGAAGTTTTTCGAGCGCAATCTTTGCATTGTAATCCGTCAGAGCGCAAACGGAGAGTGCCACGAGAACTTCGTCCATGTGGAGGCGCGGGTTCTTGTGACCAAGCTGCATCGTCTTGAGGTTCTGAATCGGTTCAATCACCATCGGAGAGAGCAGGCGGACTTCATCCGGGATGCCAGCCAAGTGCTTGAGAGAATCGAGCAACATAGCAGAAGATGCACCGAGGAGAGAAGAAGTCTTGCCCGTAATAATCGTACCGTCGTTCAGTTCAATAGCGACTGCCGGACCGTTCGTTTCTTCAGCCTTTGCCACAGCGGCGACAGCAACCTTGCGGTCCTTAGCGCTGATGTGAGCCTGTTCCATCACAAGTTCAAGCTTGTAGACTTGATCCTTTTCGGCATTGCCCTTGCGGACTTGGCACAAAGTATTGTAGTAACGGCGAATGATTTCGGCATTGGCGGCTTCGCAAACAGCGGCATCGTCAACAATGCAGTTGCCAGCCATGTTCACGCCCATGTCCGTCGGGCTCTTGTACGGAGATTCACCGAGGATGCGCGTAAAGAGAGCGTTCAACACCGGGAAAATTTCGACGTCACGATTGTAGTTAATCGTCGTCTTGCCGTAAGCTTCCAAGTGGAACGGGTCAATCATGTTCACGTCGTTCAAGTCGGCCGTTGCAGCTTCGTATGCAAGGTTGACCGGGTGCTTGAGCGGGATGTTCCAAATCGGGAACGTTTCAAACTTGGCATAGCCAGCCTTGACACCGCGCTTGTTTTCATGATAAATTTGCGAGAGGCAGACAGCCATCTTTCCACTACCCGGACCCGGAGCGGTCACCACCACGAGTTCGCGAGAAGTTTCAACAAATTCATTTTTGCCATAACCATCATCGCTCACCACGAGCGGGATGTTGCTCGGATAACCGGCAATCGGATAATGGCGATAGACCTTGAGCCCGAGGCCTTCGAGCTTTTTCTGGTAAGCGACTGCGCTCGGCTGTTCTTGCCAGCGGGTCAGCACCACACTGCTCACATAAAGGCCATAACCGCGGAAAGCGTCAATCAGGCGAAGAACGTCTTGATCGTAAGTAATCCCGAGGTCGCCACGAACCTTGTTCTTTTCGATGTCGCCAGCATTGATGGCGATGATGACTTCGGCCTTATCCTTGAGCTTTTCGAGCATGCGAATTTTGGAGTCAGGAGCAAAGCCCGGCAAAACGCGACTTGCATGATGGTCATCAAAAAGTTTTCCACCAAATTCAAGATAAAGTTTTCCACCAAATTTAGAGATACGTTCTTGAATTTTTTCAGATTGAGTTTTTAGATAAGCATCGTTATCAAAACCAACTTTAAACATATATCACTACCATTTTTAGGGTTTTCACAATTATAAAAAAATGTAAACCACTATCTCAAGTCCAAAAAACTATTTTTTTGCCATATTTCTAAATTTGTGGCAT
>Ga0310695_10010633_pt1 | contig 13387 bp, 15 predicted proteins | sample RumenRJG_04DNA_FD_203882 | JGI IMG/M metagenome (GOLD analysis project Ga0310695, IMG submission 203882) | Bovine rumen microbial communities from Lethbridge, Alberta, Canada - RJG_04 (v2) (version 2) | ecosystem: Host-associated > Mammals > Digestive system > Stomach > Rumen | place: Canada...
ATGTGCGGCCTGCCCGGAAGCAAAGTGGTGCAGGGGCGACGCATACCACAGCTGGGATTATGAGAATGAAAAGCCGAAGGTGTGCTTTAAGGGAGTGCTGTTCTAGATTATGGTTCGCAAACATATAATATTCAACGGTGCCGTACAGGGTGTCGGCTTTCGCTACAGGGCCATGCATGCGGCTGAAATGTATGGCTGTACCGGCTGGGTCAGGAATGAATGGGACGGAAGTGTGAGCATGGAGATACAGGGCTCGGAGGAATCCATAGATGCGGTTATCACAGCGATAGGTCAGGGGCGATATGTGATGATAGAAAGCATGGATGTCCAAAAACTGACGCCTGTAGAGGATGAAAGGGGGTTTAGGACTTTATGAACAATATAGCAATTGCAAATCAGACCATAAAGATCGTAAAAGACGGCAAATATATGATCGGCGACAGGGAAGTACTCTTTCCTGCGGCTAAGACCGACAGCGTGATCGTCATATCTCCGGAGGACGGAAAGGCATATCTGGAAAAGGGCATTTCATCCCTGATGAAAGATGAGATGTGCAGGATAAATGTCATAAATGCCGATTCGTTCCAGGCAGGGAGGCTGTACAAGAACCCGCTTGTGATGAATTTCGCAAATGCTCATAATCCGGGAGGCGGATTTTTACTTGGAGCAAGTACGCAGGAAGAAGCTTTATGCAGATGCAGCAGTCTTTATAGGTCTATTACTTCAAAAGAAGCTTCTAAGATGTACAGATATAATAATCTTCACCCTGGGCGTGTCGAATCGGATTATATGCTGATCTCACCGGAGGTGGTCGTCTTCCGTGACGAGAAATATGAACTGTTGGAAGAACCTGTAACCATGGCTGTGGTAACGGTACCTGCTCCCAACAGGTTCGGCGCGGCACTCCTTGCAAGCAATAAGCTCATAGAAGAGACTTTCATCAGAAGGATCAGGATAATGCTTGCCGCTGCCGCAAAATACGGCTATAAGGATATCGTCCTGGGAGCGTGGGGCTGCGGAGCCTTCGGAAACAAGCCTGAGGATGTTGCCGAATACTTCCGCAGAGTCATAATAGACGATAAGTACGGGTACTGCTTCGAAAATATATGCTTCGCGATCTATGGAGCGGAAGATGGGAAAAATATTACGGCATTCAGGAAGTGCTTTGAATGATAGCCTTGTTAATTGCCTCATTCGCTGTTCAATTGCCTCATTTTTGCAAAAATGAGGCAATTGAAGTTGAAAATGAGTATATTGAATTGATAATACCACCACCGAAAAGGTGGTATTTTTGTGTGAAAGAGATCAATATTAACAGGTTGTTTATTAAAAAAACCGTGAAATTATAGACACTATTCTCGGGTGTGATTACAATAAAAGTGGATTGATTTGATTTTAATGAATTGGCCTAAATTGTAGCGTGTTGAGTCAATATCTAAGATAAGATTATTGAGGAATGAAAATGAACTAAAATGCAATGAATGTACTGATACATAATAGTGGGAGGCAGATATGGATTGTCAATTTAGCGAGATGCAGTTCGCATTTGGCTTAATGAATGAATTGGTAAATAATAAGTTTAAGTCATCAAAGGGGTGGTTAACACCAACTTTTCCAACGCAAAGAAAAGAAAGAGATTTGGGATATGATTTATCAATAAAAGGCCCTGTAAGAACGATATTCTTTCAGTTTAAGGTTTCAGATAAAAAAATTGGAACAAACTCGAAATATTGGACCGATTATTATAAGCCATATTTTATTTTTAAGATTTGGCCTGATTCTGTGTCTCAACAACATAATAATCTAAAGAAATTAGCATTATCAGATCCACACAATAAAGTATATTATTGCGCACCAAGATTTTATAAAAATGATGATTTTGATAAACATTATAAGCTTGGAGATATATACAGAAATAGTATCTATGTTCCTTGTGGAACACTGATGACCATTTCTGGTTCTGATAAGCATAATATTGTTTATACAGATGATCATAGTGATAGCCCTATCATGCATTCTGACAAAATAAAAGTGGAATCATTGGATAGCGAAGCATTATTACAGGATGTTTGTGAGGCAAAACCTTATGATAATATTTATGAATGTTTGAATAAAGTCCAGGATTTATTTGAACTTAAATATGAAAATAATAATACAAGAAAGGATGATGAAATAGAGGGGCCAATAGATAAGTATTACAATTTATCATCACAATTACAATTAAACAGCGACTTGACAATGTTACTGTTGTTTGGATAAAGATTCTGAAAAACACAAGCGGATTTATCGTATGATTCTAAGCTAAGAGTGTGAAGGATAGATGTTTAGTTTAGTAATTTGAATAAGTTAAATAAGGTTAAGGATAAAACATGATCGTATACGATGGAGTTAAAACAGATTTTCTGACAAGTTGCGAGAAAGATACCATAGCAATCGAGATTGAAGAAAATATCCTCTCGAAGATGGGAAAGCATACGCCAAAGGCCGAGTTTCGTTCGTGGGAGAATTCTCTCAACTATATGTATAAGGTTCTCAATGACAACGACATTCCTTCGGATGCCGGCATTGCCATTGAGTTTAATATTCCACAGACTTCGAAAAGAGTGGACTTCATTATATCCGGATATGATGAATCTGATAATGCCGGAATGGTGATAGTAGAGCTGAAACAGTGGGACAGCCTTACGGAAGTTAAGGGAACTGATGCTCTTGTAGAGACATATGTGGGTGGAGGAATCCGCAGAGTAGTTCATCCCTGATACCAGGCATGGTCTTACGCACAACTAATACGCGATTATAACGGAGAGGTTCAGGATAACGATATCAGGCTTTCTCCATGTGCCTGCCTCCACAATTATATTAGGCACGAAAATGATCCTGTTGATGCCGAACAGTATAAGGAGTATCTCGATGATGCGCCTGCTTATACGAAAGGTCAGCTGGATCAGCTCAGGGATTTTATAAAAAAGTCAGTTCGTAAAGGCGATAATAAGGAGATTCTTTATCGAGTTGATCACGGAAATATACGACCTTCAAAAAGTCTTCAGAACGCTATCGGTTCAATGCTTCAGGGTAATCGTGAATTTATCATGATAGATGAACAGAAGGTCGCGTATGAAGAAATATTAAGACTGTCACTTCAGTGCCAGAAGGATTATAAGAAAAGAACTGTTATCGTAAAAGGTGGCCCCGGTACCGGGAAGACTGTCATTGCTATTAATCTTCTTGCTGAACTTACCAAAAGAGATCAGCTTGTTCAATATGTGTCTAAAAACAGCGCACCACGTCAGGTTTATCTCAAGAAGCTTAAAGGACAGATAAAAAAGAGTAGCGTTGATAATATGTTCAAAGGATCGGGAACATATACCGATGCCGGAAATAACGTTGCGCATACTCTTTTGTGTGATGAAGCCCACAGACTTAATGAAAAATCAGGAATGTTCCATAACATGGGAGAGAATCAGATCAAAGAAATCATTCATGCTGCATACTGCTCTGTATTTTTCATAGATGAAAGTCAGCGAGTTACTATGGATGATATAGGCTCTTGTGAAGAGATAGAAAAGTGGGCTAAAAAAGAAGGCTCAGAGATTCACTATCTTGAACTTGAATCTCAATTCAGATGCAACGGTTCTGATGGCTATCTGGCATGGCTTGATGATGTGCTGGGGATCAGAGAAACAGCCAATTATGATCTGGAAGGCATCGATTATGATATCCGTATCTGTGATGATCCTAATGAAATGAGGGAACTTGTTATAGAAAGAAATAAGGTTTCTAACAGGGCGAGAGTGCTGGCAGGATATTGTTGGGCATGGCTAAAGAAAGAACAGAATAATACGGATTATCACGATATCAAGATCGGTGATTTTGAGATGAGCTGGAATCTTGGTAGCGGAGAACCGTTTGCAGTAAGTGATACGTCTATCAATGAAGTCGGATGTATCCATACATCGCAGGGACTTGAGTTTGATTACGTAGGCGTGATAATCGGTGATGATATCAGATTTGAAGACGGACATATTATTACTGATTTTACGAAAAGGGCTAACACGGATCAGTCGTTGAAGGGAATAAAGAAGCTTTATAAAGAAGATCCTGAAGAGGCTCTTCGCAGGGCTGATGAAATAATCAAAAATACATACCGTACACTTCTTACAAGAGGAATGAAGGGATGTTACATCTACTGTACGGATCCCGGAATGACATCATACCTTAAGAAAAGATTGGAGCATATCAAACATGAAGCAGGAAACCATTGATAGAATAAGAAAATTTACAGAGGATCGTGACTGGGAACAGTATCACACTCCGGAGAATCTTGCTAAGTCCATTGTTATTGAAGCTGCAGAGCTTCTTGAGTGTTTTCAGTGGAGCGGAGAAGAATACGATCTTCAGCATGTGAAAGAGGAGCTTGCGGATGTTATGGTGTATTCCCGTAATCTTCTCGACAGCCTTGGCCTCGATGAAGATGAGATCATAAATATGAAAATGGATCAGAATGAGAAGAAGTACCCTGTTGAAAAAGCAAAGGGAAGTTCTGCGAAATACGATCAATTATAAAAATAGTTGAAGAATATGGGGACGAGGTGGGTTTATTGGACAGATACTTTGATATATCTATAGGTATGGAATAGGTAGGTATGGAATATGTGTTAGAAAATAAAATAGGATTTCATTGCAGAAATCCTATTAAAAGACACTCACAGTGTCAGCCAGACAAGCTGGCGGTTTGAGTAAACTTTTATTTGAACTCACAGTGCAGATTTATAGGGGTCTACAAGTCTGTAACAACAAGATAACACTTAGGAGGTATTTAGTCAACATGAAAAAATATTATTTGGGGTTAGATATTGGTACAGATTCGGTTGGATACGCGGTTACAGATGAAGAATATAATATTTTAAAATTCGCCGGAAGACCGGCATGGGGGGCAACTATATTTGATCCTGTATCTGAAAATGCAGAGAGAAGATCCTTCAGATCAGGAAGACGCAGACTTGATAGAAGGCAGCAAAGAGTTCACTTTGTTCAGGAATTGTTTGCAAAAGAAATCGCTAAAAAAGACGCAGGCTTTTTTAAACGGTTGGAAGCTAGTGCTTTATTTAGAGAAGATGCCGGTGAGAGATACCCTGTGTTCAATGATAAAGACTATACAGACCTGGATTACTTTAGAGATTATCCTACTATTCACCATCTGATAGTTGATCTTATGAAGAGTGATGAGCCACATGACGTTAGACTTGTTTATTTAGCGTGCGCCTGGTTGGTTGCTCACAGGGGACATTTTCTAAGCAATATCGATAAAAATAAGTTAAGCGAGATTAAGGACTTCAATTCTGTCTATTCGAATTTTGTTAAATTCTTTAAGGATGCAGCATTGGATGAACCATGGGTATGTAATGATCCGGATGCGTTCAGCAAGATAATTAAAGAGAAGATGGGGGTTACAGCCAAGTACAAAAAATTGGTTGAGCTTATTTATGGTTCAACTAAGCCGTCAAAAGAAGCAACAGAAACATTTCCATACAGTCATGAACATATGCTTAAACTATTAGCAGGAGGTACGTGCAAATTACAGGACTTGTTCGATAATGAAGAATACGCTGATAAAGGATCGGTTTCTCTTGGAATGGATGACGATAAATTGGGAGAAATCATGTCAAATATTGGTGATGATTTTGGTCTTATCGAGATCCTGAGGACAATATATGATTGGTCAGTTCTCGTGGATGCTTTGGGCGATGCGTCAACAATATCTGAAGCAAAGATTAGTGTATATGAACAACACAAAAATGATCTGGAATTATTAAAGTATATTATTCGAACCTATAAAAAAGATAAATATAATGAGGTGTTCAGAACAATCGGCAAAGATAATTATCCGGCATATGTATATCATACCGATGAGAATAAGGCTGAACTGAAGAAGAAGAATAAAGAGGATTTTTCAAAATTTGTATTGGCTGTAGTTAAAGATATCAAACCTGATGAAAAAGACGAGGAAGCTTTTAATCAAATGATATCCAGACTTGAAGCCAGAGACTTTATGCCGAAGCAGAAGAATACGGATAATAGAGTTATACCACACCAATTATATTGGTATGAACTTAAAACGCTGCTTGATAACGCTGCAATGTATTTACCGTGGCTCAATGATGTAGATGACAGTAATCTTTCCGTAAAAGAAAAAATAGAGAAAGTATTTGAATTTAGAATTCCGTATTTCGTAGGTCCGCTTAATAAGAATTCCGATTATTCATGGCTTGTAAGAACAAATGAAAAAATATATCCATGGAATTTTGAAAAAGTTGTTGATCTTGATGCCAGTGAGCAGGAGTTTATTAAAAAGTTAACAAACACATGTACTTATCTTCCGGGAGAGCATGTAATCCCTAAAGATTCACTGTGCTATCACAAATATATTGTTTTGAATGAAATCAATAATATTAAGATTAACGGGCAGAAGATTGATGTGGAACTTAAACAAAGCATTTATAAAAATTTGTTTATGACCCGTAAAAAAGTTACGAGAAAAAGTCTTATAGATTATTTGATTTCTAATGGGAAAATTGGAAAGAATGAAGAAAGTGCAGTTACCGGAATAGATATTAATGTAAATTCTAATCTTGCTCCTCAATTAGCGTTTAAGAGGTTAATGGAAACTGGAACTCTTTCGGAAAGTGACGTTGAAAGAATAATTGAGAGAGCATCATATGCAGAAGATAAGCAACGTTTGTTGAAGTACTTGAATAAAGAATTTGCGAGACTTTCTGACGAAGATAAGAAATACATAGCCGGAATTAAGATTAAGGACTTTGGACGTTTGTCCAGAAAATTCCTGACAGAATTTGAAGGCGCATGCAAGAAAACCGGAGAGGTCATGACAATAATGTCTGCTCTTTGGAATACAAACGATAATCTCATGGAGCTTCTTTCTGACAGATATACATTTAGAGAAAATGTTGATAATTACTGTAAAGAGTATTACTCAGAGCATAGCATGTCTCTTTCTGACAGACTTGATGAGATGTATATTTCAAACGCTGTTAAAAGACCAATATATCGAACGCTTGATGTTGTAGGTGATGTTGTAAAAGCATTTGGTAAACCGGAAAAAATCTTCATAGAGGTTACTAGGAGTGCTTCTGATGAAATGAAAGGAAAGAGAACAAAATCAAGAAAGCAGCAGATTTTGGATCTCTATACAAAGTGTAAGGATGAGGATGTAAAGATTCTTCAGAAGCAACTTGAGGATATGGGGGAATACGCGGACAACAAGCTTCAGAGCGACAGACTTTTTCTTTACTATACTCAATTTGGAAAATGTATGTACACGGGTGAGGCCATATCCTTGGAAAAGTTGTCTTCAAAGGAATATGACATAGACCATATTTATCCGCAGGCATATGTTAAAGATGACAGTATCTTAAATAATAAAGTATTGGTTCTTTCTTCTGCAAATGGTGAAAAGTCAGATACTTATCCGATCAAGGAAAGTATCAGAGACAAAATGGCTTCTTACTGGAGCTATCTCCAAAAGGTGGGATGCATTACTGAGGAAAAATATAAAAGACTTATAAGAAGGACTCCTTTTACGGAAGAGGAAAAGACGGGCTTTATCAACAGACAGCTTGTAGAAACATCTCAGGCTACGAAGGCAATTGCAACTATATTAAGTGAGAAATATCCGGATACGAGTATTGTTTATAGTAAAGCCGGACTCGTATCAGATTTCAGACATGAATTTGATATCCTGAAATCCAGGCTCTTTAATGATCTGCATCATGCAGTTGATGCTTATCTTAATATTGTTGTCGGAAATGTTTATGACCTCAAGTTTTCAAAGAGATGGTTTGATGTTAATTCAAAATATAGTATCAAGACCAAAACAATCTTTTCGCACCCTGTTGTTGCCGGAGGGAAAACTATATGGGAAGGGGCATCATCACTGGCAAAAGTTAAGGCAACAGCTGTTAAGAATAATGCACACTTTACAAAGTATTCATTCTTTAAAACTGGTGGGCTGTTCGATCAGATGCCGGTACCCGCAGCGGAAGGTCTTGTGCCCAGGAAGAAGGAGTTACCTACGGAAAAATATGGCGGATATAATAAATCTTCGGTCATGTTCTTTATTCCTGTTAAATACACTTGCGGAAAGAAGACAGACATTATGATCATGTCTGTAGAACTTGCTCATGGTAAGCATTTCTTAGAGGATGAGGAGTTTGCCAAGCAGTATACAAATACAAGATTAAGAAAAATATTAGGGAAAGAAGTAACAAATATATCATACCCTATTGGAAAGAGAGCACTTAAGATCAATACAGTCCTTTCATGTGATGGGTTTAGGATGTGTATAACCGGAAGTGGAAGCGGAGGCAAAGCGTTAAGTGTACAACCAATTATGCAATTGTCAGAAGATAAATATTGGCAATTCTACGTTAAAAAGCTAGAGCGACTGGTTGAAAAAGTAAAAATTAATTCAAAATATGTTTTTTCGGAAGAATATGATCATGTCAATAATAATGATAATACAAAGTTATATGATATTTTCTGCAACAAACTATCAAATTCTGTATATAGGATGAGACCTAATAATCCTTACGAGTTAATTGAGAATGGACGAGAAAAATTTGGGACATTATCAGAAATAGAACAGGCGAAGACATTGCTGAATATGCTTCAAGTATTTGGAAGAATGACAGGAGGGTGCGATCTTCTGTCTATAGGAGGAGCTGGAAAAACGGCAGCTACGGTAAGCTTTAGTTCAATGATTTCCAATTGGAAAAAGAAATATAAGACGGCGTATATAGTCGATATTTCAACAACCGGCTTTTGGGAAAAGAAATCACAAAATCTAATTGAATTGTTATGAGTTGGAGAACGGTTGTTATAGAAAATCAGGCAAAGCTTGATTATAAGATGGGATACCTTGTTGTTAGGAATGAAGGACATCATAGGATTCTCGTGGATGAGATTGCAGTTCTTCTGATAGAGAATCCTATGGTTTCGGTAACCGGTTGTCTTATTGAAGCCTTAATGGAGAAAAAGGTTAAGGTTATTTTCTGTGATAGTAAGCGGAGTCCTATGGCTGAACTAATACCGCATCATGGGAGTCATGATTCTTCAGCAAAGATCCGTACACAGATAACCTGGACTGATGAAGTGAAGGCATTGATATGGCGGGATATAATCAGTGAAAAGATAAGAAAACAGGCTGAATTTCTAAAGGAGATCGGAAAGAATAGCGAAGCTGATCTTCTCACGTCTTATATTGGACAGGTTGAGTTGCTTGACGAGACGAATAGAGAGGGACATGCCGCTAAAGTATATTTTAATGCGCTCTTCGGGATGGATTTTACCCGAAGTGCTGAAATACCGATAAATGCTGCTTTGAATTACGGATATAGTCTTATCCTTTCATCATTTAACAGAGAGGTTTCTGCTAATGGATATCTTACTCAGTTAGGAATATTTCATAATAATATGTTTAATCACTTTAATCTCTCCTGTGATTTGATGGAGCCGTTTAGGAATATAGTTGATAGATATGTTTATGATATGGCGCCAACAGAATTTGATAAGAATGAAAAACACGATCTTTGGTGCTTGTTGGATCATATAATTATAATAGACGGAATAAAACAGACTGTGTCAAATGCTATAAAAGTATATACACGAAGTGTTTTGGATGCTATCAATGATGGGGATTCGTCTCTTATAAAATTCTTCAGATATGAGTAGCTTTAGGTTTATGAGAATAATTGTATTTTTTGATCTTCCTACGGAAACTCTCGAGGATAAAAGGAATTACCGCCATTTCAGAAAAGCACTAATAAAAAATGGCTTTATTATGATGCAGGAATCGGTCTATAGCAAGCTTATGACATCGCCTTCCGTGGAAAATTCTGTTAATAATCTCATTCAAAAGAATAAGCCGGCAAAGGGACTGGTTCAATCTTTGGTAGTAACTGAGAAACAGTATGTGAAGATGAAATATGTCGTTGGGGAAAGAAATGATGACATTATAGATTCTGAGGAGAGGCTTATCATATTATGAAATTAGTTCTTCCGGAAATTGATCATGTTTTTGAAGATGATCAAGGTTATGTTAATGAAATCTTAATTGAAAATCAGGGATTATTCTATAGGGTTCTTTTTGATATATATGAGCAGTCGCAAGGTTTGGATGGGGTAAGTGTATTATCTGAAAATGATAAACAGCTTCCGATTTCAAAATATCTTGAAGTATTAGATAGATTTATACCGTTTGAACTAAGTAAAAAGAATCTTATTTCTAAGTTCTCCACAGAATTAGAAAAGAAAGCTATAGAGCCTGAGAATTATCAGGCAACCATTGAGATGCTTTCTGGAATAGAAAAATACCTTTCAGACCTTAGTTTTGGTTTTGCTTGTGATATTAACGTTAATACGATAACCACTAATTCTTTGATCAAAGCTACAGGAATTTCGTTTTGCGAAGATTATGATAGTCTTGCGGAAAAGGTAATTGATTATATGGAGCTGGTAAACGAATTTGATAAGCATAAGCTATTCATATTGGTCAACTTTCGGAGCTATATTGATGATATCGAATTGGAAAGGTTTGTAGAAACAATTATAAGGCATAGCTATAGTGTCATTTTGATTGAAAATAAAGAAAATGTAGCAGTTAATGGGCTTAAGCGTTATATTATAGATAAAGATTTATGTGAAATCTGCTGAGATTTCCTTTAGTGCATTACCTTCAAACGATAGCAGGTCGTTTCCCTGAATTATGATTTGGGGTTTGAGAGCAGTGCAGATTTATAGGGGTCTCAAGCCGGTATTGTATTTCTATAAAAATCTATCTGGTTTGAGAGCAGTGCAGATTTATAGGGGTCTCAAGCAACAAGATCTTTATTGAATGTATCCGACTGGTTTGAGAGCAGTGCAGATTTATAGGGGTCTCAAGCTATGATTCTTCCAGCAAGACCACATATAATGTTTGAGAGCAGTGCAGATTTATAGGGGTCTCAAGCGGCTCCGGCATCCTGAGAAGTAGATATACCGTTTGAGAGCAGTGCAGATTTATAGGGGTCTCAAGCTACCATCTGAGCTGTATAAGTTCCTTCTCGTTTGAGAGCAGTGCAGATTTATAGGGGTCTCAAGCTACCATCTGAGCTGTATAAGTTCCTTCTCGTTTGAGAGCAGTGCAGATTTATAGGGGTCTCAAGCCGAATTTTGTCATGAAAAGGATAGCAGCATGTTTGAGAGCAGTGCAGATTTATAGGGGTCTCAAGCTTTTACCGTCAATCTGTCTCCCGGTTATGCGTTTGAGAGCAGTGCAGATTTATAGGGGTCTCAAGTTACTTAAAAATGTAATGCGCGACGTCGCAAGTTAGGTGTTGAGTAATGAAAGAAAAGGATCTGCCCAAAAAGAAACAACACTTCGTTCCTCAGGTGTATTTACGTGGGTTTTCGCCGGAATATGAACCTATGAATAAAAGTAAGCTACCTTCAGAGAAGTATACTGTTTATTCTTACGATATAGAAAAACGAGAATATGATTCTAAGGAAGCCGTACCGATACCATCAATATGCTATAAGAAATTTTTGTACGAAATATATGAAACAGAAGAGGAGATTATTTTTCCTAATTGGTTGGAGAATTATTTCGATAAATTTGAAAAGATGTATGGTACCTATAGAACGGAACTGGAGCGGAAAATCCACAGGGAAAACATAGGGGTATCGGGTTTTCTTTCCAAAGAGGAAAGGGCATTTTGGGTTGCGTTTATAGCAATACATTTGTTGAGAAATGCGTATGCATTGTCAGATGCGGAAGCAACAATTAAGGATATGGTTAATAGTAGCGTATCTGATAAAGAGATTAAGAGTGTGGCGAGAAAGTTTTGTTTACCATTTTTTCATGAAATCCATGAGAACTCGCAGGAAACAAAGATTTTAGAGTTAATTCTTACTCCAATGTGTAATATGCAGTTCTCAGTGGGCGTTGATTTTGACAATAAACTTATTACTTCTGATAAAGGTGTATCCATTATTGAAAAAGAGTTTCCAACTGATGAATATGATGAGGTTGTATTTCCAATTACCCCTTCGATATGTTTATTTTTGGTGGGCAATGAAAAAAAAGATGTTATTAAAAACAATACGTTGTTTGAATTATCCGAGGCTGGGGTAAAACATGTTACAACAAATGTGATTGTAGATGCGTATAAGAAAATCTATTCAGATCATAGGTTTTCTGTTCAAGAAAAGAAGTATATAAATGATATTATTGCAAAGAGAATTATATGCGGGGGCTTATGATTGACAATAGTAAGCTTGAAACATCTATTCTCAACAAATGTATTGAGTTATATCAGGGCGTGATAAAAGAAAGAGCCCGATTCGATGCAGAGAATCCGAAGCATGATATTGATTATGGTATTCCTCCTCAGTACATGTATGTAAGAAGTTATGATTCTGTAGAGGAAATGGAGAATTATCACAAGCATCCTTTTGTAAAAGCCTGGATGTATAGCGGGGGCGTTCTTGATCCCTGGACAGAGGATGAATCGAGTGTGGAGAACATAGAAATCTCGGGCATGTATTATAAGCGTGCTACAGGCGACTTTTTCTGGGATCCGGATAGCATGAAGGTATTTATAAATATGACGTATGGTCCCAGATATGCAAGAGGATACTCATTTGATATTCGGATAGAGGAAGATAATATCTGTTTGGAAAATGAAGATCTGTTGTGGGTTTCATGATCCTGTATATGCCTGATGGAGGCACACTATGTTTTTCAGGAAAAAGACTGAAAAGAGATCATATGACAGATCCCGACAGAAACCGGTGATCAGAGCGAGCATATGCACCGGTGAGCAGGTGGCAGGATTTAAGAATCTGACCACAGGGGCTTTTGAAGAAGTGATGCTTATTAGGGATCAGGATGATCTTGCCTTATTTAAGGCCACGTATGACATCGCGGGAGAGATCGAGAAGATTTATTGATATTTCGTAGAAAACGGAGTTGTAATATTATCGTGTTGACACGATAAAAAACATGTAAATCATCGTGTGTACGCGATAAAAATCATGTAAATTATCGTTTATTTGAGTTAGGGTAAAATAATCGTTATAGATTTGAGTGTTTATATTTTTTTGAAAGGAGTTGTTCCTATGACTGTATTAAATGAGTTAGATTCGACATGCGGAATATCAGATGATGAATTAACGCAAAGATTTAAGGAAGCAATCAGAATAGACAAAGAGGTAAGAAAGATCAAAGGGTTGCCGGTAGCAAAATATGATGATGAGACTAAAAGGGCATATCTCGAATATCCTGATGGGAGGAGAGAATATGTCGGAGAATAATGCTGTAAAGTTGCCGGAA
>Ga0310695_10010635_pt1 | contig 13385 bp, 11 predicted proteins | sample RumenRJG_04DNA_FD_203882 | JGI IMG/M metagenome (GOLD analysis project Ga0310695, IMG submission 203882) | Bovine rumen microbial communities from Lethbridge, Alberta, Canada - RJG_04 (v2) (version 2) | ecosystem: Host-associated > Mammals > Digestive system > Stomach > Rumen | place: Canada...
CACGCCCATCTCCTCAGCGCGCTCCGCCGTTTTAAGGCTCATCTCGTGGCTGAGCTTTTGGGGGATCATGGAGCCGTAGCCCACATAGTCCGCCATGAGCACAGAGTAGATCGTGAAGGGCAGATCTGAGAAGCCGCTGCCGACATAGATCCAGTAGGGTGCCAGCAGATCCAGGGCTTTCTGAGGCAGGTTGAAAGTATCCAGCACTTCCTTCGTGGAATAGCCGGCCGTCTTGACGAAAGCCTCGTGCTTAAGAAGCATCTGGGGCTTGCTCATAGGATGAATAGACAGTTCATTGACACTGTTAAAAACGGTGTCGCAGAGCTTTAAGAGCTTCAATACTTTGTCATAGGTGCCCGGAACCTGCTCGTCGATTTCGCGGGAGAAGCGCTCGAGACCCGGGTGCAGTGTCACTTCCAGTCCGGGAAGGCTCGCGTGGTAGCACTCGGGGACGGGAAGCCAATCTATGTCGACGCCCATATCGTCGAAGAATTTGCCGACTTTGAGGCGGTTCTCTTTGGGTCCTATAGACATCATCTCGTGCAGCGCCGCTTCGATCTCAATGCCGCCGCGCACAAAACTCGTGGCGATGCCGCCGGGCAGGTTGTGGCGCTCGAGGACGAGCACATCCAGTCCCTTATCCGCCAGCATAAGCGCTGAGGAGAGGCCCGCCAGGGCCCCTCCGATCACGATCACGTCATAATGATCTTTGTAAAATTTCATGCCGCTCTCCTCTGGAATTCTCATTTAGAAGAATCTCTCCACCAGCTCGCGGGAGTACTCGCAGGTCTCGTCCATATCGCCGAAGCTCATGATCTCACCCGCATAGTAGGTGTCGTACTTGCCCTGCATAGCCTCAACCTTGTCATACCAGCCGTCCTTGTACGCGTTCGTAAAGACGTGCGGGAAGTAGTAGACGCTCCACTCGTTGACGACGTTGGAAGCGGGGTTGCCCATGGTCTCGAGGTCCTTAAGAACTCTCGCTCTGCACTTCTCGTAAGGAACTTCTTCCATTCTCTTATGTTTGCGCAGCGCGTAGGTCGTGATGACCTGGTCCACGGTATCTCTCCAGCGGCGATAGTAAACCATCAGGTGACCCAGTCTCTTCGGGATCATGTTGTCGAATACATAGTAGGAGATCTCGGGGTGATCTTCCGGCTTGGTCTCGACAGCCAGTACGTCATAGCGCTCATACTCGATCTGGCAGAAGAGCTTCTTCTCGTCCTCTCGGGCGTCAAAATAGTCCACCATGCCGATAAGTCCGTCGTCCCTGTTCTCTTTCATAGGAACATACAGAGGAGAAGTCACGATGATCTTGTCATACTCTTCCACTTCGCCGTTCACGGTCACATAGACCTTTCCGTCTTTTCTCTCGACCTTATCGATCCTGCTGTTCAGGCGGGCCGGGTTCTTGAGTTTATCGTTCAGGGACTCCCAGATGAACTGAGTGCCTTCCTTCCAGGTCCAGAGGTTGATCTTGACGAAGTTCATGCAGGTCTGGAAGTCCAGATACTTCAGAACGTACGCCGCGGGGATCTCGTCAAAATATCCATAGCCGAAAGATGTGAAGGGACCGATCCAGATATCCTGCACCAGCTCTACTCCGTTGATCTCGCAGAATTTCTTGAAGGGAAGCGCCAGATCCTTGAGGTTGGGGTTCACGCCGCTGACCGGCTCTCTTTTGGCGCTGGCTGCGGAGAATCCTTCATAACGTCCTTCCGCTACGCCGCGGTGGCCGTTGATGTCGTATCCCTTGTACTTGGTCTCCAGGAGTTCGCCGAACTTCTTGAGCTGCTTCTTCATCTTGAGAAGGCGCGGGATCTTAGTGATGTTCTTCTTGGGCTCGAAGGGCTCGATGACCTGACCCAGTCTGTTCTTGTAGTTGCGGTTAAGCTGAGGGCCGTCGTGAGTGATGCCGCAGAATTCCTCTACGTCGTGCACGGCGTAATAAGACGGAACGCCCATGATCGCGCCCATCTCATAGCGGCGGCCGTTGTAGTGGGGAGACCAGCACTTGCCGCCTACACGGTCATTCTTCTCCAGGATCGTGTAGTTCTCGTAACCCTTCTGCTCCAGATACATACCCGCAGAAAGTCCCGCCGGACCTCCGCCGATAATACAGATCTTGATGTTCTTGTCCATTTTGCTCTACCTTTCATTATTAAACTTATGTTTCTGCTCCCAAGCAGTTATAATACTTCTAGTATACAGCCAAATTGTTAAAAATTCATTAACATTTGATGCAATTTCACACATCCTTTGTTAAAGAATGCTATACTTGAGCTATGAAAACTAAAGCATTTCCCCCAAAATTTAATAGTTTCGCAGAGATCCTCAGATCTTTCACACAAAATGACCCTGACCGGACAATCCTTATTTATGAAGAAGACGGTGCGCCTGTCAGAAAGAGCAGAGCCGATTTCGCGGAGTCTGTGCTTGCGCGCGCAGAAGAGATGCGCTCTTTCGGGATGACCTGTCTCGGCGTTCTGTGCGACGGCTCCCTCGACTGTGTCGAGACGATCTTCGCTTCCGCTGTCGCGGGACTGCAGACCGTTCTTCTTGATGAAAATGCCGCTGACACTCTTTTGCAGGAGCAGATCCGGCAGACTGACATTGACATTCTCTGGAGCAGCGATCCGGACCTGGTGGAAGAGCTGACTCCTTATCTCACTGACGGGATCACGCCGCGGGCAGAGGCCGCCGATCCTTCTGTCGAGGGCAGCGACATCCTCTTCTTTACTTCCGGCACCACGGCGAGCAGCAAGGCTGTCGTCCTGACAGACCGGAGTCTTTTGACAGCTGCTTATAATGGGAGCTGTATGCTTCCTCTCTCTCAGGACGACACACTGCTGTGCATGCTTCCACTGAACCATGTGTTCGGCTTCGTGTGCGGCCTCCTGTGGGGAATGGAATGCGGCGCGGCTGTAGCTCTTGGTCGGGGCGCAAGGTACTATACCATGGACTTCGAATTCTACAAGCCGACGGTCCTCTCTGCCGTTCCGCTTCTTCTGAGTTTCCTCGTGCAGCACAAACTGATGAACAGCGAACTCCGTCTCGTTCTCGTGGGAGCCGGAGACTGCTCTCCCCAGCTGTTAAACAGCGCGGTACAGCAGGGCGTACAGGTCAGTTTCGGTTACGGGCTGACGGAGACAAGTTCCGGCGTCGCGATCAGCGTGCCGGGCAGTCCCTCCTTCGACCCCTTTGCGCTGGAAATCTGTCCTGAAGATACAGTAGCCCTGGCCTCCGACGGGGAGATCCTCATCTCGTCGCCGAGCTGCATGATGAAAGGTTACTACAAGCATCCGGAAGATACCGCGGCAGTCCTGAAAGGAAATCTCCTCTTCACCGGCGATATCGGGAAATGGGATGAAAACGGCAGACTCCATGTCATCGGCAGAAAAAAGGAGATTCTTGTACTCGCCGACGGCACCAAGATCTTTCTTCCCGAGTACGAGGCGCGCATTATGGCCGCTCTTCCCGGACGCGATTTCACCGTTCTTGAGAGGAACGGAAAACCGGTCCTTCTGCTCGTCGACAAGGAATCGTCTACATGGCCGGAAGAGATGCGGGAACTTTCGCGCTCCATGGTACAGGAAAAACTTCGCGGCGCCATGTCGCAGCTTCCGCGCGGACAGCAGCTCAGTGAGATCCTGTTCACGGACAAGCCGCTGCCCCGCACCGCGACAGGCAAGGTCAAGCGCTGGGAAATCACTAGTCCGTAACCCGGGCCATGAACACATGCCGGGAATCACACTGTTTACCGCTTACGAGTGACAGAATCTCCAATTGCAGATATAATGGTTATACCATCAGCACAACCGTTACCCATCGACCGACAACTGAAAGGACACTTGTGACATGGAAAGAAGCAAGATCGTTGAAACCTGCAGAGAAGTGATCTATGAGTGCGTCCCCGATATGGAGGGCACTCCGCTCTATGAGGATACCGTTATCAATACAGACACAGCTATAGACTCCATGGGCTTTACTATGATCATCTGCCGGCTTGAGGCGAGATTCGATGTCAAGATCCCGCAGAGACAGTGGTCTAAAATGTCCACCTTCGGCGATGTGGTGAATGCTTTCGACAAGCGGATCAACCGGAGGTTCTGATTATGAAGATATACAGACAGGATTTCCAGATTCTCTCCTCTGATGTGGATATGTCCCGCAAACTGCGCCTGTCCTCGCTGTTCACGCGTCTTCAGGAGGCGGCGATCGCGCACACGATCGATCTGGGGGTGACCCGGGACAAGACGCTGGATCAGGGACTTCTGTGGGCTGTTACGCAGTACCGCGCAGTCTTTCACCGGCTTCCTGAATATGACGAGAAGGTCACTCTTCTCTCCTGGCCGGGCAAGACGATGCATCTGTATTTTCCCAGATATTTCCGCATCGTAGACACTAACGGAATCGTGCTTTTTGAGGCAGTATCCCTCTGGGTCCTGATCGATCAGGCGACCCGCGGGATCATCTTCCCCGAAAGTCATGACATCTTCATAAAAGAGACTGTGACAGGAAACGAACTTCCCCTTCCCGGGAGGATCCGCCGTCAGGAGACCGATGATTCCTTCTCTTTCACAGTCCCCTACAGCTTCGTCGATCTCAACGGGCACATGAATAACGCCAGATACTATGACCTGGCAGTAGATAATATGCCCGATGAGCTGCGCAGCCGCAGGCTCCGGGAACTCTCCTCCGAGCACATCGGAGAAGCACAACTGGGCGATGTTATGAAGATCGGGTGCGCCGCGTCGGAAGACTCTTTCTACATCTGCGGTGAGAAGGAGAAACCGGTGTTCAGGATCAAAATGTTGTTTGAATAATGATAAAAACCGGGCTCTTTGGAGTCCGGTTTTTTGTTGCAATATTAAGTTACGGAGGCATCTGTTTCCGGGTTTCGGTACAGAAGCCTTGTTTTCATAAATTCTCGTCCCCTCAGGACGGTTCTGACCTATTAATTCTTACCTGGTAAACCTGATTCTTCCAAATTTTCGGTACAGCAGCATCGATTGTGAGAATTTGCGTCCATGAGAATTGCCAAATTAAGTTAAATTCTTGGAAATCTTGATTTTGGTGGGACGAGAATGTGCTCTGACTAAGCTTCTGTACCTAATTCTTTGCCTGCAGCTCTGCAGATTGAATGAGGCACATCATTTTCCTTCTCTTCCGTGGACGATATTTTTCTAAAAATGTCCTTCTGTGCCGAAAGTCTTTCTCTCATAAGGTATTCCCCTTCAGCTTTTACCAAGCTCACCTCATTCCGCGCACTCCGCCTCAATCTCCTTGATCACACACTGATTGCCGTCCACCAGCCAGGTCTCTCCACTGTGACAATACGGACATTCCTTGCCATATTTCACAGTTTCGTAGGTCTTCCCGCAGTTTCCGCAGAAAGTCACTGCCGGGATCGTCACAAGCTTCAGTTCCGACTCCGCAAGGACCGGGTGTTTGACCTTGAAATAATTCCAGCAGTCCACAAACAGATCTGTCATAATGCCCGAGACCTCTCCCACTTCCAAAGTCACAGAGCCGATCTTCGTGAGGTTCTGCTCCTTCGCCGTCTCGTCCAGCATATTCGCCATGTGAAGAATGATTCCCATCTCGTGCATATCTGATTGCTCCCCTGCCAGCCGGGTCATGCCCGGCATCTTTTTATGTCAAAATATCGCTCTCCGGATAGTTTCCTGTTGAATTATACCATTTTTACTTAGGAACCACATCTGTGCAATTTGTTTCTTCCTATTCTTTCCCCCCACCACGGAAAAGAGCCAGGGGACATCCTCCTGACTCTTTTCCGGTTCACTTTTATATGGGGATTATAGGGGAATTAACTTATATCACTTCTCGATGATCCTGATGACTGAGCCGATCCCGATCTCCGGCATGGGCTTCTCCTCGCAGTAGATCGTGCCGGGAAGCTCTGCCTCTGTCGCGCCGCTGAAGTTGAATGTGCAGTGGCCAAGGCCCTTCAGGGTGATGGGCGCCTCATAACCGACGCAGGTGATCTTGTATTCCTGGCCGTCGATCACGAGATACTGGCCTGCGGCGAGCTCGCCGTTAATGGGGTTGACGCTGACACTGTAGCAGTAGTCCTTGATCTCCTCGGGAGCGTTCTCGCCAAAGATAATGAACATTCCTGCATCCTTAAACTCTTCTACTGCAATTCCGCTTGCTTTAACTTTATTTTCGTAAATGACCTTCATTTTATTACCCTCCTAATAACCGGATATTAAGCTGCTGTGTAAAGACCTACGCTGAACACGATCGCGAGCAGGATGCGGATCCAGCTGGTGATGAAACGGGAGTACATGACGGATACAACGCCGACCTCAACTGTCTCTGTCTCGGCTTCTGCAAGACCAAGTCCTACAGGAATGAAGTCGCAGGCTGCGTGGCAGTTCAGTGCGAACAGGCCGACCAGCGCAAGGCTGGGGGAGATTCTGCCGGCTGCGATCTCAGCACCCATGATGGAACCAAGGATCTGGGAGATAACAGCGCCGGGGCCCAGGATCGCGGACAGACCGGGGATCGCGCAAACAATGCCGAGGATCAGAAGTCCGAAGACGTTGCCGAGCAGGGGCTGCAGGAGCTTGGAGAAGTATGTTCCGAAGCCTGTTCCATTGATGATACCGATCAGCATGGAAACGAATGCCATGAAAGGAAGCAGTGTGGTGATGCAGGTCTGAACCGCGTCGCGGGCTGCCTGGTTGAAGGTCGCTACGACTTTACCTGCGCCAAGGCCGATCTTAGCCAGAACGCTTGCGTTGCCGGACTCAGCCATCTGCTCGGAGAGCTTCTTGCTGGTGTCGATGCCCTTCTTCTCTTCCTTGGGAGCTTCCTCGACGGGAGCTGCCGCGGGAGCCTCGGAGCCGTCTGCAAGGCTGATGTTCGCATTTGTTACGCCGGAAACGTAGATGTCTTCCTTGATGAACTGAGCCAGCGGGCCGGCCTTTCCGACGGGGTTGATGTTGATAGTGGGGATGCGCTTCTTGGGATACAGTCCGCAGCGAAGTGTGCCGCCGCAGTCGATGATCACCAGTGCGAGCTGCTCTTCAGGGCAGCTGGTCTTGAAACCGTTGACGGGCTCAAGTCCGGACAGCTCTACGATCTTATCCAGGATCTCGGGAGCGACGCCGCCGCCTGTGATATACATTACTTTATTCTTTGTCTCATTGCCCTGGATTGTAAGAGGGCCGCCAAAACCGCCTGAGCCTTTTTCTACGCGAATTGCACGATATTCTGCCATTTTATTTTCCTCCTCTGATCTGGATAAGTCTCTTAGATAATTTAGTGATTTCGATGTTTTGCCAAAATATTGAAGTTACGCTCTTGTCTTGAGCACCTTGCTCAGCTGGATGCCCTGCTGCTTCTGAACGAAAGCAGTTGTGAAGTCTGTTGCCCAACCGGAGATGAAGTTTGCGATGAAACCGACCAGCATGTAGCGGATCGCCAGCGGTGTGGAATCAAGTCCGAGTGCGGTGACGCCCTGTGCGATTCCGAGGTAGATCATGATCTCGGAAGGGTTGATGTGAGGGAAAATACCGCTGTTGGTGTGGCAGTGATAACTTGCTGATGCATAGTAGCTGGGCTTGTAGAACTCAGGCATGAACTTGCCCATGGAGAGGGCCATCGGGTTGCCGAGCATGAAAGCGCTGACCCAGGGGAGTACTGCATAACGTGTGACCGGGTTGCTTGTGCAGAACTTTGCGATGACTTCGATCCTCTCGTCACCGATCAGAGCGATGATCGCGTTCATCATGACCAGGAGCATCAGGATAGTGGGGATGATACCGGTTACCCAGCTTACGAAGTTTGCTCCGCCTGCCTGGAAAACACTCATGAATGCCGATGCAAATTTTACTAAAAAATCCATATTGTTCCGCCTTTCTTGTTAAACAAAAGTTATTTGGTTCTAAGTTGAACTGCTGTTTTATTTCTCTTTTGTCCGAGCAGGCTTCCGATTGCGTTCCCCGCCTTTTCAAGGGGTCCGGGCAACGGATCGTTATCAATTTCTTCGCCTGCCGTATATTTGCGGTAGGTGAGCGCTGCGTCCTCGATCGCTTTGCCAAGGTTGATGTGATGTTTGGGAGCATCTTCCTTTGTGAGGTCCCCGAGGTACCTTCCCTCGAAGCCGTCCATATTCTTTACCCTTGCAAATGCTGTCGTTCCTTCAAGCTTTCTGGCCTCCTGGACGATCCCATCCTCATCGATCCGGAACATCACTACCGCGCCAGCCTTGAAGCCGCCTGATTTTCTTCCAAAAGCAACTTTTCCTTTTCTTCTGAGTTTGATGAATTCGTCCGTAAGATTTCTCATCTGCACGAATCCAAGAATGGCCTGCATCAAAAATGCGATTCCAACTACGATCAAGATTGACAGCATTTCTCACCTCCGTGTTTTTCTATGTTTCCGGTCCCGGAGCTTCCGGCCGGTTTTCTATGTTTTGCCGACTCTGCAGTGATCAGCCTCTGGACTTGCCGCCGGAGATGTTCAGTGTAGTACCTGTAATGTAGCTTGCTCTGTCGGATACGAGGTATGCTACGAAGTCGCCGACTTCGTCGAGCTTTCCGTCACGGCCGATCGGGATGACCTTGGTGTAATCAGTGGAGAGTTCCTCGGGCTTAACGCCTCTTGTGTAAGCGAGTGCCTCGTTGTAAGCAGGTGTGCGAAGTCCGGTTGCTTCCATGATGCCGGGCGCTACAGCGACGACGCGGATGTTGTACTTGCCGAGTTCCTTTGCCCAGCTGCGGGTGAAGCTGTCAACCGCGCCCTTGGTTGCGGAGTATGCGCTCTGTCCCTGAGAACCTTCCTTGCCGGATTCGGAGGACATGTTCACGATGACGCCGTGTCCCTGCTTGACCATCTCTCTCGCAGCTGCCTGTGCGCAGAGGAAAAGTCCCTTTACGTTGACCGCGAACATCTTGTCAAAAGATGCAGCGTCCAGTTCGTACTGCGGCTTCTCGCCCTTGACGTCTACCAGCAGGCGGGGAAGGTTGATTCCCGCGTTGTTGACGATCGCATCGATGTGGCCGAACTTGTTAAGGATCTCAGCCATCATCGCCTTGACGCTCTCAGGATCTGTTACGTTGCACTGTACCTGGTAAGCGCCGTCTACGACTTCACCGGTCTTGGCGTTCATGTCGATGACTACTGTGTTTGCTCCTGCTGCTACCAGGGTGCTTGCGATGTGCTTGCCGATTCCGGAAGCGCCGCCTGTGACTGCTACTACCTTGCCCTCAAGATTTAACCAATTTGCCATTTCTCGTTCCTCCTTTTTTATAAGTTTTTGTTTTCCTTTGTCTTGTGTTGTTTTGTTGTTGTTTCCTTTGATGGTTGTATCTTAATAAAAAAGGAGGCCTCCTTTAATTCCGCGAATTCCGCCGCGGTGGAAATGAATTAGTGCGGGGGATTTCCATGGGCGTGGAAATCACCTGGTGGAATGCTGCTGGCTTTTCTGCTGGCTTCTCTGCTGGCTTCTCTGCTGGCTTCTCTGCCGTTTGAATGCCTCTGGAGATGTCTTAGGGGCACTTAAACGGCAAGTTTCTTCTTTTTTCCTGCTTTCTGACGCTTGAGTGCCCCTGGAGATGTCTTAGGGGCACTTAAACGGCAATATCATTCTGTTTCCCAAGTTCTGCCGCTTGAGTGCCCTTGGAGATGTCTTAAGGGCACTTAAACGGCAGACCACAAGAGTACTGCTGAAGCCGCAAAAAAAGGCGCCAAACTAACTGACTAATCAGTAAGTTCGACGCCCTCAAGTGAGCATTTATTAATTTCTTACCTATACAACCCTATACTGAACACCACCGCAATCAATATCCTGATCCATCCTGTAGCAAATCTTGAAATAGTAATTGCTGCAATTCCTACCTGTGTGGTCTCCGGCTTGGCCTCAGTCATTCCAAGCCCCACAGGAATGAAGTCACAGGCACACTGGCAGTTGATGGCAAAGAGAGCCGGCAGCGCCATAACTGGCGGTATACTTCCCGCCGCGATCAACTCGCCGATAACCGTGGAAAACATCTGCGCCGCCACAGCTCCCGCTCCCAGGATCGCACTCAGGCCGGGAATGGAACAAATAATTCCTAACCCCAGAAGACCGGGGAGACTTCCTCCCATTGGCTGGATCAGTCCCGCCAGGAACTGTGTCAGCCCGGAGCCTTTGCAGATGCCGATGAAAAGCGCCGCGAATCCCATAAAAGGCAGGATCATCTCCAGGCAGGTCTTTACTGCTTCCCTGGCTGACTGCTGGAATAAACTGATCACTTTACTGATCGTAAGCACCGGCTCCAAAAAATTGTTCAAAGACGTTTTGAGAGACTTTCCCGATGTTGCCGAACTCTTTGTCGCATCGACTTCCGCCGCTTGAACCTCATCAGCAACATCCTCTTCCACAGCATTCGCCACATTCTCCACAACCGCCGACACACACTCCGACGTAACTGCGGAGACATACATGTCCTCCGTCATATATTTTGCCAGAGGGCCGCTCTTCCCGGTTGCCAAAATATTGACCGTAGGTATCCCCTTTCCGGGATAAATGCCGCAGCGAAGTGTCCCGCCGCAGTCGATAATGGCAAGTGCCACCTCCTCATCCGGGCAGGTCTCCTGATTGCCGTTGACAGGTTCCATGCCGGAAAGCGCCACTATTTTAGCAAGCGGCTCCGGCTCCAGGCCTCCGCCGGTCATATACAGAACTATATGTCTTTCTTCGGTAGGTGTAATTGTCAGAGGTCCGCCGTACCCGCCATCACCCCGTGTGATTGTAATCGTATGGTAACCTGTCCGGCTGTCCGCCGGATCAGAGCCTTCTTCGGACACAGAAGATGCAATCGACTCCTTCGATTCTGCGAAATCAACAACTTCAGGTCCGGTCGACTCCGCTGCTTTCTCCAAAGAGCCCGCTCCCGCAGGTGAAGCCTCCTCCCCTTCTCTCTCAATCCACAGATCCACTTTCCTGTCCAGCCGAACCCCCTGCTTCTTCTCCACACGGCGTGTGATCAGTTCCGTCGCGTAGCCGGAGACGAAGTTAGCCGCAAGACCCGCCAAAAGATAGCGCAGGGCAAGCGGAAACAGATTCTGGCCACGAGCCAGTACGCCGTTGGCGATGCCAAGCCACAAAAAGAGTTCTGCCGGGTTGATGTGTTGGAAGATGCCGTTGTTTGTGTGGCAGTGATAGCTGGCAGAGGCAAAATACGCCGGCTTATACCGCTCCGGCAGGTAGCGCCCCATGGAAATGGCCATAGGATTGCCAAGGACCACCGCTGACAAAAACGGCAGCACCAGATAACGCAGGAACACGTTAGAGCCGCATTTGGCCGCCAGCCGCTCCACCCGGGACCGGCCGATCAGACTTGTCACAGCATTGAGAAGAATCAGGAACAGAAAAACCTTGGGAAGTAACTGCGTCACCCATGTGAGGAGCTGCTGCGCTCCTGTATCTACCATTTCCTGAACACTATTGATCAAAAACATAAAAAAGCCCCCCTGCTCATTATAAAGCAGGGGAGCGCCGATAAGTAGAAAAATGTAGTGTTTTATAGGGGGATTACAAAACATGAATTAGGGGATTTCTATCACTACACTTTCCGGTCATGTGACTCTTTGATTTCGATCATTTCTTATACAGTACCCTCAGCAGCTCCTGATAGTTCTGCGCCTGCGCGATCGCATCGAGCATATCGGTATTTCTGGCGATCTCCAGAAGTTCGTCGTAGACACGGATCATGAGCATGTCGTCCGCGTCGGACTGTTCCGGCAAAGCCATGAAGAAGATAATGCTGACCTCGTGTCCCTTAAACTGCGCGGGCTCCTCGAAGATTCCCATGGCCAGCAGCATGCGGTCGTTGGCTTTCTGAATTCCATGAGGGATCGCAACGCCATTGTCGTATACCATGGTGCCTTTTTCTTCCCGCTCATAAAGCCGCTCGCCGAATCCCTCGTCGATGTAGCCTTCGTCCGTGAGGATCTCGATCATCTCATCCAGAGCGTCTTCATAGGAGCGGCCCTTTTCGAAGAAGAACACCTTATTCTCATCGAGAAGACTGCTCATGATATACTGGTTGTCATCCAGCACCGGAATATCGACCTGATCCCAGTAGCGGGCTTTCTCCAGTTTCTGCTTGAGTTCCTTCTCATCGAAGATCTCGCGGATCCTGATGACCGGCTTGGGGGACTTGAAGGGCAGTTCAACCGTTGAGAGAATGACATCGTAACTCTCCAGGATTTCAGGAGTCACTGCGGAGTCCGACATAGTCTTGATCTGCACCTGGCTGTCCACGATCTTCTTGACCTGAACGCTGATCAGCCGCGCTGTGACCCGCCCGGTGCCGCAGATCACGGCAATTCGAAACGGTCTGCGCTGTCCAATATTATTCTCTTCCAGGAACACGCCAAAATATGACGCAAGGTGACCTCGTTCATCCTGATTCACTTTAAGGCCCTCTTCCTGTTCTATGACTTTCGCCGCAATGCCGGACATCTCATAAGCCAGGGGGAATTTGGCCTTGAGTTCTTCCAGGATCGCGTTGGGCTGGTGTATTTTGAACCGGAGACGGTTGAGCATGAACATGAGATGGTAGGAAAACTCCTCGGCAAAATCCCTGGGATCTATGGAAATATCCAGATCCGCCTTGATCCGCGCCATGATCTTCTCAGAGAGAGGGCCGATCGTCTCATCGAGCCCCATCTCCTGTACGGAACCCAGATCCGCCGGCGTGCGCATTCCCGCGATGGGCAGGAAGGCGAAGATCTTCTCTTCGACCGGGAAGTCCACGTGAAGGATTCCTCCGATCCGGTCGATCAGCTTATTCAGCTGGAAAAACTCACCGTTAGCTGTCAGGTTATAATAGGCGTCCGTCAGTTTGCCGATAAAATGGCCGGTGAGAAAGCGGTCCATCATAAGGAGCAGATAGCGCTCGAACCGCTCTCCCACCTGTTTCTCAAAGGTCTTCTGTTTAAGTGCTTCCCGGATCAGTTCCTGAATTTCGTGGTCCAGCGGATAATCGCTGTAAAGGGCGTCAAAGCAGTTCTCCAACACGTAAGTGCGGATATCCAGCTCCTTCCCGTGAAGGATCATTCCCTTACTCGTCTTTCCCACAACGCTCAGCCCGTAGGGCTCGATCTCCTCGCGGAGCTTTTTCAGATCGCTGATCAGCGTGGTCCTGCCCACATTCATTTCATAAGCGAGTTCATCTGTAAGGAGCGGCGCGTCCGCCCGCATCAGCTCTCCGAATACATAAGTCTGCCGCCCCCGCGGCGTGCCGAAAAGACCGTCGATATTGCATATTTTCTCAAAAGCTCGCTTATACTGTTCTGCGTCAAAAATCCGCAGACTGTATCGTCCCTGATTCCCTTCTACTGCTGCACTTCCGCCCAGATCCTCG
>Ga0310695_10010636_pt1 | contig 13385 bp, 10 predicted proteins | sample RumenRJG_04DNA_FD_203882 | JGI IMG/M metagenome (GOLD analysis project Ga0310695, IMG submission 203882) | Bovine rumen microbial communities from Lethbridge, Alberta, Canada - RJG_04 (v2) (version 2) | ecosystem: Host-associated > Mammals > Digestive system > Stomach > Rumen | place: Canada...
AAATATTCCGAGAGATTATAAAAAGCGACAGATCCTTTTCGAAGTAGGGGTTTACATTAATAACGTAATTGCGTCAAACCTTTCTTTTACTGCGGATGTAGATGCGGAAAAGGAGCAGAGACTCAGCATACAAAGGAAGGATATTCTCTCAGCTTTTGTCTCCTATGCAAGAGAAGACCGCCTGCGTGTTCTGTCTATTGTACAGGGGATGAGACAAGCCCGCCGTGACCTGGATATATTCATGGATGTGAAGGATCTGCGGAGCGGAGATGAATGGGAAAAAGTTCTTGAACAAGAGATAGCTGACAGGGACATTTTCTACCTATGCTGGTCAATTGCTGCCAGTAAATCCAAAAACGTTGAAAAAGAGTGGCGGTATGCCTTGAGTTGTAAAGGACTTGATTGTATTGAGCCGGTTCCGATCGACCCGCCTGAGCTTTGTCCTCCGCCTGATGAATTGAAGAAAAAACATTTCAACGATACTTTATTGTACTTTATTGAGGGTTATGGGTGGAACAGGAGATAGTATGAAAACGAGAATGAGATTTGAGATAGCAATTTTGATGGCTGCTGTTCTATTTTTGCTTGCAGGGTGTTCCTCCACTGTGCAGGCAGGGGAAGGAAAGCTCGAGAAGGGAAAAAGCAATCATCAAACCACTCAGGAAGAAGCTGACACAAAAGAAAAAGTCCGTACAGCAGATACGGACGAAAAGGGAAAACTGCTCTATATGGGGCATGCCAGCATCCGGATCACCACTCCGGAGGGAAAGACTATTTACATTGATCCCTATGCCGGCCAGGGCTATGAACCGGCGGCCGACCTCATTCTGGTGACCCACGGACACTATGACCATTATGATCTGGACAAAGTGGCAAACAGGAATCCGGACTGTAAAATCATCACCTGGAAGGAAGCTTTTGTGGACGGATTGTACCAGTCCTTTGACTGCAGATTTGCTTCGCTGGAGGCAGTGGAAGCCGGAAATAATAAATACCACGATTTGCAGGATTGTGTGGGATATATCATAACACTCACTGATGGAGTCTCTGTTTACGTATCCGGAGATACTTCGACGACTGAACAGATGTCCTCTCTTGCTGAAAAGGAGATAGATTACGCCTTCTTCTGTTGTGACGGTATTTACAACATGGACCTGAAGGAAGCGGCAAAGTGCGCGGAAATGGTCAAGGCAAAGCACAATATCCCCTATCATATGACTGCAGCTGACGGTGGGATGCTTTTCGACAGAAGCCGGGCGGAGCAGTTTGATGTGGAGAACCGTCTGATCATCGAGGACGGACAGGAAATCACTTTGGAGTAATGACCTTGACAGTGGGATGACTGCAATACTGACAGATCATATCATCTTCTGATGTCTGCTCCCAGCCGGTTTTCAATGAACGGGCACGGCTGTTATGTGCGATTGATGCCTGTCGGCTTTATCCTGCTCCCTGGCTGTCATTATTGGTGTTTTCATCATTTCCATTATCATTATTGCCGTTTTCGCCATTAGTGTTTTCGTTATTTCCGTTCTCGCCATTAGTGTTTTCGTTATTTCCGTTTTCACCATTGGTGTTTTCGCTATTCCCGTTTTCATTATTGTTATTTTCATTGTTGGAGGGATCGTTGGCAGAATTTTCATTTTTGGTGGTTTCGGAAACTTCAGAAGCACGATCATAAGTGACTGCATCATCAGTCCGGGCTTTGGAAGGAGCTGCCAAATCTCTGGGAACAAAGCCAATATCGTAGTAAGTACCGCCTTCCGGATAGTTCATAGACAGATTCCTTTTGAGCGTATTGAGCTCGGCCGGTGACATCCCGCCTTTTTTCAGATAGAGCTCGGCGTAATAGCTCAAATTCAGCTTTCCCCAGCCTGTATTCTTGGGTTTACCTGTAATTCTGCTCATTATTTCATTGATGAGAGGAATCGACTTTTTGCGGGCCTGTTCATAGGTTAAACCGTCTCTGCTGATATAGGACTGGGCATAATCTTTAAACATGTAAGTATACGAAGCACCCATCAAGCTTTCTATTAACAGTATCACAAATCCTGTGCGATCTCTGCCGACTTCACAATGAACCAGATAAGGTCCCTGCTTTCTGATTATGAACCGCATACACTCGACGATTTGTTTTCTGTAAACAGTCTCATTGTATTGGCCCTTCATGTTTGCCAGGTGGACATTACCTTTTGCGTACAGGGTCCTGTAGTAGTAGGTGGAAGCGATTTTATTTTTTACAAAATATGTGTTCAGCTTTTTATCAGAATCGGACAGATTCAATACGGCAGATATGGCGTTTTTCTTCGCGAGTTTGTTTGCGGAAATTGACCTGGAAGTTCCGTTTGCTGGATGCTGGCTGCGGAACAGATTAAATGTACCGATTCTGCCGGCTTTGACATTGCGAAAGTTCCCGAAGTCGGCATCAGAAACAGAGGTATTGCTCATGTCTGTATAAGACATGTCAACGGTTTCCTGATTTGAAAAATCATAAGTCTCCGCAGCTGCGCTTATGGTGCACTGAGAAAAAGTAATTGTCAGTGTCAGTAAGAGTGCAGCTGTTTTTTTGAGAATGGATAACATCAGTTGACCTCCGATTCCGGGCAGGAGATAATCTCTCCGGGTTTTATTTATCGCTGATTTTCTATTTTCTCCGCTGAATTTTTGCCGCTCTAATTTATTTTTCGTAGATTATTTTTCCTGTAGATTTATTTTTTCGTAGATTTTATTTTTTCGTTGTATTATCTTTTTTTGCATGCTTTGAGGCACGATCAAAGGCAGATGAATCTGCCGGGATTTTATTTGAACGCTTTATTTTTCTGGGAACATAACCCAAATCGAAGTAAATACCGCCTTCCGGATAATTAATGGAAAGATTCCTTTTGAGCGTATTGAGCTCAGCCGGAGACATCCCGCCTTTTTTTAGATACAGTTCGGCGTAATAGCTCAAATTCAGCTTTCCCCAGCCTGTATTCATGGGTTTACCTGTAATTCTGTGCATCATCTCATTGATGCGGGGAATCGACATTTTGCGGGCCTGCTCATAGGTTTGGCCGTTTCTGCTGATAAAGGACTGGGCATAATCTTTAAACATATAAGAATACGAAGCACCCATCAGACTTTCTATTAACAGTATTACAAATCCTGTGCGATCTCTGCCGATTTCACAATGAACAAGATAAGGGCCCTTTTTTCTGATTATGAACCGCATACACCCGACAATCTGTTTTCTGTAAACAGTCTCGTTGTATTGGCCTTTCATGTTTACCAGGTGAACATTCCCTTTTGCGTACAAAGTCCTGTAGTAGGTGGGAGGAATATTATTTTTTGAAAAATATGTATTCAGCTCTTTATCAGAATCGGACAGATTCAATACGGCAGATATGACATTTTTCTTGGCGAGTTTGTTTGCCGACAATGACCTTGAAGTTCCATTTGCCGGATGTTGGCTGCGGAACAAATTAAATGTACCGATCCTGCCGGCTTTGACATTGCGAAAATTTCCGAAGTCGGCATCAGAAACAGAGGTGTTGTTCATGTCTGTATAAGACATGTCAACTGTTTCCTGATTTGAAAAATCGTAAGTCTCCGCGACTGCGTTTATGGTGCAATGAGAAAAAAGAGTTGTCAGTGTCAGTAAGAGTGCAATGGTTTTTTTGAGAATGGATAACATCAGTTGACCTCCGAATATGGAGAGAAGATAATCTCTCCGGGTATGTATTTCCGTTGTATTATTTTCTGTTAAAAATTGTAGTTGTATTTTTTTTCGATGAATTTTCACCGTTTTATGTTATTTTATTTTCCCTTGAATCTTTTTTCCATTGAGGTTTTATTTTTTCTTTGTATTATCTTTTTCGGCAAGCTTTGAGGCACGATTAAAATCATATGATCCTGCCGGGACTTTATTCGAACCCTTTAAATATTTGGGAACACTGCGCAGATTGTAGTATATACCGCCTTCCGGATAGTTTATGGAAAGATTCCTTTTGAGTGCAGTGATTTCAGCCGGTGACATCCCGCCTTTTTTCAGGTACAATTCCGCGTAATAGCTTAAATTTACTTTTCCCCAGTTTGTATTTTTGGGCTTTCCGGTAATATAATGAAATGTCTCGTTGAGACGCGGGACAGATATTTTGCGGGCTTCGGCATAGCTTTTTCCCTCCCGGTTTATAAATGTCATTGCGTCATCATTGAGCATATAAGTATAGGTGGCGCCCATCAGACATTCTATCACCAGTATCTCAAATGCTGTGCGGTCCCGGCCGACTTCACAATGGACCAGATAGGGGCCCTTTCTTTTGCTGATAAACCGCATACATTCGACGGTCTTTTTTTGATAGGCAGCCGGTCTGAATATGCTGCAAATGTTTACTGTATATACACTCCCTTTATCGTACAAGGACTTGTAGTAGTAAGTTGAGTCAATCTTATATTTTTTAAAATACGAATTCAGCCTTTGATCAGTATCCGAAAGGTTTAGGACAGTCTTTATAGCATTGACCTTTGCGAGTTTATTTGCATGGTAAGAACGGGTGGATCCGTTCGCGGGATGCTGGCTCCGGAACAGATTGAATTCACCGATTTTTCCGGCTTTAACATTTCGAAAGTTTCCCCACTTGGCATCCGAAGCCAGATTTCCTGTATCACCTGTATTATTAACAGTCAGAGTGTTTTGCCTGGAAACATTGCTGCTCTTTGCAGGTGCGCTGACTATGTTCTGGGAAAAAACAATTGATAACGTCAGGATGAGGGCTGTAAATTTTTTGATCAGGGCTGACATTATTTGAACCTCCGTTCTGGTTTAATAACATATTTTAATGAAGATAATGAAGTGGCTGTCATATTGATCATGACTGAATATAAAGTGCAGATGACGTGCAGATGAAGTAATTTAAAAGGTGACTGAAAGATAACCGCATACATCTTTTACTGGAATTGTAACATAGGCAAAAGCAAACCCATAATATGAATTTAACATAAATTATTATGGATTTAAACAGGGAAATGTATGGTAACAGACTGACCTGTGTATATAATGAAATAATCAGTTTCCGGTGTGTCTGTGAAGATAACCAGATACACAGTTTCAGGTGTGTTTGTGAAGATAACCAGATTCACAGTTTCAGATGTGCCTGTGCAGATAACCTAATACACAGTTTCAGGCTTACCTGTGCAGATAACGAAAATATTCAGACAATTCGTGAGATCTCTGCTAACAAAATCCCCTATGTTTTATAGTGAGTCTTAAATACAGTAAGAACCGAGGTAATTAGAATGGCAATTAAGATGGTGTTGTTTGATCTGGACGGTACGCTCCTCCCCATGGATATGGATGTCTTTACCGGCGGCTATTTTAAGATGCTGGCTGCTAAAGCCGCCCCATACGGATATGAGCTTTCTTCTTTGGTCAAGGCAATATGGCACGGAACGGCAGCAATGGTCAAAAATGACGGAAGCTGTAAAAATGAGGATGCTTTCTGGAAGGATTTCTCATCCACCTATGGCAGTAAAGCTTTGAAGGACAAAGTGATCTTTGATGACTTTTATGCCAATGAGTTTGAGGAGGCGAAAAAATTCTGTGGATATAATCCCAGTGCAGCTGAAACGGTTCGCAGGATTCGGGAGAAAGGCCTGCGGGTGGCCCTTGCTACCAATCCGCTCTTTCCCTCGATCGCGACGGAGACCCGTATCCGCTGGACAGGACTGGAACCGGATGAATTTGAGTTTTTCACCACTTATGAAAATATTTGCTGGTGTAAGCCAAATCTCGATTACTATCGCGAAGTGCTTCGCAGAGCCGGTCTGCAGGGAGAAGAGTGCCTGATGGTGGGAAACGATGTCGGAGAGGATATGGTCGCTGAAAAGCTGGGTATGAAGGTCTTTCTGCTTACGGACTGCCTGATCAACAAGACGGGAGAGGATATCAGCCGCTATCCACAAGGAAGCTTTGACAAACTGCAGGAATATCTGATGACTCTTACAGCAGGGGAAAAATAAATTCTTAATATATCTCTTTCTTATATAGCTCTTATAGTCTCTCGTTTATATGGCTCTTTAATGTGATGATGTGAAGGTCAAAAGCTAGGAAAAGGCTCTGAGTCTCGTCAATATGCACATACAACCGCAGGACCATTGCGCAGCTCCGAAGGAGATGTTGCGTGCCTGGTACTTGGGCGCTGGTTTTTAGCGCCCTTAGTACCGCTGCCAGCGAGGATTGAGCGAGAGCGTGTCCAAGGTGTTTGTGCATATTGACGAGACGGATTATCTTTAACCACCTTTTGACCCCGACATCATGTGATGGGATGACAAAAGGCTTTTATATTGATAAGATTAAAACAGCGGCAGGCGGACATATATGAGGCATGCGGCCTCGAAAACCAGGTGCGGCTCTAATCATTGGAACTGTGTACTCAGGTTATAATCACAAGTGAGCTGAATTTATCATCTTCAGTGATCCCGGAATAGAAAACGGTCACAAACCATATCAGGAGGGAAAATATGAAAAAACTCACTGCCATTTTATTAGCGGTCACTTTGATATTGGCACTTGCGGCATGTGGCTCTGCAACCGGGTCTTCTCAGGGTTCGACAGGTGCGAATCCTGATACTTCTGCTGCACAGGACAATGGAACTGGTATGGATTCCGGCACTGCATCATCAGGCGCACCCGCCTGGTCTGCGCAGGGAACGGAACAGGGAGAGGCTGGCGGACTCGGTATTGTTTCCACAGACGGAACAGGAAATGACGTGGAAACAGGTACAGATGTAACGGCAGCGGGAACAGAGAATGCTGCGCAGGCAGCCACGGACGCAATCGCAGCGGGAACAGAGAATGCCGCGCAGGCGGCCACAGATGCAGCAGCATCCGGAACAGAGAGTGCCGCGCAGGCGGCCACAGATGCAGCAGGAGCCGGAACTGAGAGTGCCGCGCAGGCGGCCACAGATGCAGCAGCATCCGGAACAGAGAGTGCCGCGCAGGCAGCTACGGACGCTTCGGCCTCCGGGACCGGGGATACCGCTGTTGCCGCAGAGAGTGCTATATCGCCCGACAAGCTTCTGAGTGCAGTAAAGGGCAGCTATGATGAGCTGTTCACCGTAATCTGTGATCTGAAATATGATCAGCTCTGGCTTGACAGGTGCCAGGCTATCGTAGGAAAAGAGAAAGCACCTGAGTGCGTGGAGATGCTGAAGAACGCCTTCACGGGAACGATTTACGGAAAGGAAGCCGAGGAGGCTTATGAAGAAGATCCTGAGCAGGGGCGCTTCGACTCTTATTTTCATGAGGGTGTAAAACGTTTCGTCTTCGCGGGAAACAGGATAACAGGTCTGGACGAAGACGGAGAAGAAGTTTTTTCACATGAATACACATATCTTCAGGTTTTTGATAATCCGGGAGAATTAATCGGGTATGTTTATGAAACTTCAGACAGGCATGCCGGCCAATTCAAGTATTTCCTCCTGCCTGAGAACACGCCTGAGAAGGATTACCACATTGAGTTCAGGTATGGCAGTGATTTGGATGACCTGACAAAGCTGGATAAGGGTGATTATGCCTACTGGCTGGCAGCGGGCATTCCGGTTGATGCGGATGAGCAGTTGATCGAAAAAGTCATCCGGCTCTTTGCGGAGCAGCAGCTTATGAGTATGGCTCCGGAGGGGGGCACTATTGAGATTGGAACAGCCGGGGGACTGGCGCAATTTGCATTGAATGTTTCAGACGGTTCAAGAAACGGCTATGAGGACACAACGATCAAGCTGACGGACGATATCGACTGCAGCGGGATCGAATGGACTCCGATCGGCCTGGCCGATCCGGATAATATGACGGATACAAGCCGCATGTTCAAAGGGACATTTAACGGTAAAGGCCACATCATTTCCAATATAACCTATACTTCCGGGGATCCTGTCTTAGGGGCCGGCGTGTTCGGAATAAACCTGGGAACCGTCAAGCATCTGACGGTAGAGAACGTGAATATAAGCTGCACAGACACCAATTCCATGGCAATTGGCGGTGTGGTCGGCTTCAATATGGACGGAGATATTCACGACGTCATGCTGACCGGTGATAATATCATCACAGGATCGGCTGCGGTCGGAGGTATCGCCGGCGGCTCTACAGGAAAAATCCATGACTGCAATGTGGACGGCACAAAGATCAATGTGACCGGGGATAATCAGTTTGCCGGCGACAGGATCGTCCTGAGCGATATGGCCCAGTATGGCGGTCTGGTCATCGGCGAAGGTATAGGCGGGAGCCTTGAAAACTGCAACGCAAAAGGCACTGTGACCGCCGGCGGTAATGAACCGGCAGGCCTTGGCGGAATTGCCGGCAGCCTGATAATGATGGATTCCGTCACCAACTGCACTGCTGACGTGACGATTACGACAGAAAAGGGCGGCCACGCGATCGGCGGTCTGTGCGGCTGTGCAGGTACACATTCTGACGGCAAAATAGCTGAAGAGACAGAGGGAATCGTCAGTACACAATACCCCGCTATTATCGATAACTGCAATGTGGCCATAAAAATGGATGTCCCAGGGGCAACACATGTGGGCGGCCTCGTGGGAAGCGGTCTCTATTACTACGGCGAGGAAACTGCCTTCAAGATCTCAAATTGCTCTGTAAAGGGAGAAATCAATGGGGCAGTGACACCCGGTGCCGTAACCGGACAGGCTGCCAGCAGTGTGATCGAGAGCTGTGTGACCGACGTCAGATTTGATGGAAAAGAACTGGAAGAAAAGACCGGCACGGCCAATAACATGGTTGAGAGCACGGCGCAGGATGCAGAATAATAAAACGATGCCGGAGAAGTGCATTTGAGCACAGAACCCGGCAGGGAACAGAGCCCGGCAGGGAGCAGATTCCGGCAGGGAGCAGATTCCGGCAGGGAACAGAGCCCGGCAGGAACAGATTCCGGCAGGGAACAGAGCCCGGCAGGGACACAGAACCCGGCAGGGAGCAGGTTCCGACATGGAAACAGAGCCCGGCAGGGCCTAAATACAACAGATTGTAAACGAAAAGAGGAAAAAACATGTCTTGGGAAGAAAAAATCCGTAAGGTGGATCCTTATGTGGCAGGCGAGCAGCCCAAAGAAAAAAACATCATTAAATTGAATACAAATGAGTGCCCCTATCCCCCTGCTCCGGGCGTGGAGGAAGCGGTGCGCAAACTTGCGGAAGAAAGCAGCGCGTTTCGGCTGTACCCCGATATGGACGCGACACCCCTGGTCGAGGCTCTGGCCTCCAGGTATGGAGTAGATCCGGATCGGATTTTCGTGGGAGTAGGTTCTGATGATGTCCTGGCCCTGTGTTTCCTCACCTTTTTCTCCGCGGGAAGCGAACAGGAGCCCCTTCTGTTCCCTGACATCACATATTCCTTCTACGATGTCTGGGCCAATCTCTACAGGATTCCTTTCCGCCAGATTCCCCTAAGGGAAGACTTTTCCATTAACCCGGATGATTATATACCGGCAGTGACCGGCCAAAAGAACTGCGGTATTATTTTCCCCAATCCCAATGCTCCTACGGGGCTTGAACTGGCTCAGGATCAAGTGGAGAAGATCATTGCCGGCAATCCCGACAGTATTGTGATCGTGGACGAGGCTTATGTGGATTTCGGCGCTCAGACAGCCCTTCCTCTTCTGGAAAAATATGATAATCTCCTTGTCGTGCAGACATTCTCAAAATCCAGAGCCATGGCAGGTGCCCGCGTGGGATTTGCGATCGGCAGCAAAAAGCTGATCGGTTATCTCAAGGATGTGAAGTTTTCTTTCAATTCCTATACCATGAACCTGCCCTCCATAAGGATCGGAACGGCGTCGGCCCTGGATGGTGAATGGTTCCGCGAGACGACCGGCAAAATCGCCGCTACGCGCGAGAGGTTTAAGGAGCAGATTAAAGATCTGGGCTTCATCTTCCCGGATTCTAAATCCAATTTCGTGTTCGCAAAACACCCCGATATGTCCGGGGCGGACCTGCAGGCAGCTCTTCGTGCCAGGAAGATTGTCGTGCGCCGCTTCAATAACCCCAAGATCTGTGACTATCTGCGTATCACGATCGGAACAGATGAACAGATGGACAAGGTGGTGGAGGCACTTAAAGAGATTCTGCAGACATGATATATCCAACACTCGTTCGCGAGTCTTGCGCGATGAAGGATAAAAAGAAAAGGCAGAAATACAGACTATAAGGAAAAAGTCTGAATCTTGATAAATGAAACACTATAACAGCAAGCGATGCAGGAGGAAATGAAATTATTGGACAGCTATACCAGTTTCGCCTATGTCTATGATACATTTATGGATCAGGAGCCCTATGATCGGTGGGCAGACCGCGTCTGTGCATTTCTGGATGAATTCGGTCTTCCACGCATTATGGACATTTCTGCCAGGGACACCGGAAAGCCTCTTACGGGGAAAGCCGGCAGCCAGGACAGCAGTGAGGACCTTTTTGCGGAAGAGCGCAATATTGTCGTGGATCTGGGCTGCGGGACAGGAAAGCTGACCGAGATTCTGGCCGGGCGCGGATATGACATGATCGGCATCGACCTTTCAGAAGATATGCTGGCAATTGCGCAGGAGAGAAAGATCAAAAACGGGAGCAGTACTCTATACAGTCTACAGGACATGCGTGATTTTGAACTGTACGGCGCAGCCGGATCCATGGTCAGCGTGGGAGACAGCATCAATTACCTTCTGGAAGAGAAAGATCTGGAGGATATGTTCCGCTGTGTTGCCCGCAGTCTTCTTCCGGGGGGAGTATTTGTTTTTGATTTTAAGACCATCCACCTGTACAGAGATATAATCGGTGACAGGACGATTGCGGAAGACAGGGGAGACTGTGCTTTTATCTGGGATAATTACTATGATCCCGAGACCTGCATCAATGAATATGATCTGGCTGTTTTCGTGCGTGCGGCTGCGGATGAACAGAACCAGGACCGGTCACTGTTCAGACGTTTTGATGAAGTGCATCAGCAGCGGGGCTATGATCCGGAGCAGCTTCGTGCAGCCGCTGAGAATGCCGGTCTGGAGTGGATCACCGCACGTGACGCCGATACCGGTTCAGCAGTAAGCGGGATGACTGAGCGCGTCATGGCGGCTGTGCGCAAGCCTGCACCTGTGACAAGCGCAGGCTGACCAATACTTAAAATACTTAACATTTCGCTGAGCAATACGTAATATTAACGCAATATTAAATTGAAAAATCTGCAGTGAAATGTTCTGATTATTTTGCTGTGTTTTTGCAGACCGGCAGGAGAGTCTGCTGTCCTTAATTGATCGTCAGAAAGGGGAAAGAAACCGTGGATATTCGCTTTACAAAAATGGAAGGCTGCGGCAACGATTACGTCTATATCAGCGGGTTTGATTTTCAGATCGATCCCGAAAAAAAGCCCGAGCTGGTGGAGCGCCTCAGCGACCGCCACTTTGGAATCGGAGGCGACGGAGTAATCTTCATTAATCCTTCCCAAATAGCGGATTTTGAAATGGAGATGTGGAATGCCGACGGCACCCGGGGCGAGATGTGCGGAAACGGGATCCGCTGTGTGGGAAAATTCGTTTTTGACAAGGGCATGACTGACCAGAAGGAGATTACCGTCGAGAGCTTCGGAAAAGTGAAATATCTGACTCTTTTCACCGAAGAAAAGGACGGAAAGGAAGTGGTCACTTCTGTTCGTGTCAATATGGGTGAGCCCATTCTGGAAGCCAAGGACATACCTGTAATCGCGGGTACTTCTCCCGTGGTCGCGGAGCCTGTTCATATTGATGAGACGGACCAGGAACCTGAATCGGATGGGGAAGATTCCGGTTATTATGAGATGACCTGTGTCTCTATGGGAAATCCCCATGCAGTAGTGTATATAGAAAGTACTGACGACCTTGACATAGAGGAGATCGGCCCTCTCTTTGAGAATCACAGCCGCTTTCCCAACCGGACAAACACTGAGTTCGTACAGATCGTAGACAGGGATCATGTGAAAATGCGCGTCTGGGAGCGCGGCTCGGGCGAGACCCTGGCCTGCGGGACCGGCTGCTGCGCTGTCTGTGTGGCAGGTGTCCTCAACGGAGTCACCTCACCCAGGCTGGAAGTGGAAGTTCTGGGCGGCACCCTCCTGATCGAGTGGGATCCCGAGGAGAATCTTGTCTGGATGACTGGTCCCGCGACCACTGTTTTTGAGGGAACTATTTCAATCTGATAACCTGTATATACAGCCGTCCCCCGCTTCAGTGAATAAATACTGGCAAAAAGCCTGATATGCTACAATATAAACAGTAAGTATTAAATAAGAATATAAATAAGGGATAAGATGAATTCATCACATCATGTATAAGACAGGAGGTATTATATGTCTGATATGAAAATGGTTCCCAATGCAGTGCCCGGAACAGATGGAAATAAGTATATTCCCATCGAGGAGAGAACCGGAAATGAATCCATCGTGTATTTTACACGCGATCTTTCCCCGGAGGGACTGCAGAAGATTTATGAGAGAGTAAACGGCAATATCAATGGGAAGGTCGCCATCAAGCTGCACACCGGCGAGAAGGACGGTCCTAATATCATTCCCAGGCCCTGGGTCAAAGCTCTGGTCGAGAAGGAGCCCGAGCTTAAGGACGCAGTGATCGTCGACACCAACACTTTCTATCCCGGTGACCGCGATTCGACAGAGAAGCACCGCGATACCATCAAACATAACGGTTGGACATTCTGCCCCGTCGACATCATGGACGAGGACGGCGCGGCCATGATTCCCGTCAAGGGCGCCAAGTGGATTCCTGAGATCTCTGTCGGCAGCCACATGCTCAACTACGATTCCATGTTCGTTCTGACCCACTTCAAGGGCCATGTCATGGGAGGTTTCGGCGGATCCAACAAGAACATCGGCATCGGCTGCGCGGACGCCAACGTCGGCAAAGCCCAGATCCACACAAAGACCGGTAAGTTCAATCACTGGGATATAGCCAAGGAAGAGCTGATGGAGCGCATGGCCGAGTCCTCCAAGGGCACAGTTGATCACTTCGGCAGAAATATCACATTTGTCAATGTCCTTCGCAACATGTCCGTCTCCTGTGACTGCGAAGGTGTGGCGGCACAGCCTGTCGTGACTCCCAATATCGGAATCGTGGCTTCCACTGATATTCTGGCAGTGGACTCCGCGTCTGTTGACCTTGTGTTCGCCCTCAAGGACGAGGACCACGCGGACCTGGTCGAGCGCATGACATCCCGTCACGGCCTGCGCCAGCTGGCTTACATGAAAGAGCTGGGCATGGGCAATGACCGTTATATTCTCATCGACATCGACAATGGCGATGAGAGGATCTGCCCCAAGGCAGCAGTCAAAGACGTTGTTCCCTTCAAGGCTGATTAATCACTTCTGGAAT
>Ga0310695_10010638_pt1 | contig 13385 bp, 15 predicted proteins | sample RumenRJG_04DNA_FD_203882 | JGI IMG/M metagenome (GOLD analysis project Ga0310695, IMG submission 203882) | Bovine rumen microbial communities from Lethbridge, Alberta, Canada - RJG_04 (v2) (version 2) | ecosystem: Host-associated > Mammals > Digestive system > Stomach > Rumen | place: Canada...
ACCTCCTACATTAGCAAAGTGGCAGGGTACGTGGCAGGTGTCACGCTGGGAAGCGTGACCTCCTACATTAGCAAAGTGGCAGGGTACGTGGCAGATGTCACGCTAGGAAGCGTGACCTCCTACATTAGCAAAGTGGCAGATAGCGTGGCAGGTGTCACGCTGGGAAGCGTGACCTCCTACATTAGCAAGGTGGCAGATAGCGTAGCAGGTGTCACGCTGGGAAGCGTGACCTCCTACATTTGCACACAAGCATAGGATGCGGGGACTTCCTACCACCAATCTCTTTTTTTTTGGGGGGGGTAAAAAAAACTACTCCACGTAGTCGGTGACGGCATTCAGGATACCCTGCAGGATACCCTCTATCTCGTTGCCGATACCTTTTATCTTGTCGAAGATTCCCTCTTTGGCACCCTTCGCCATATAGCCGGCACACTTACCCTCGAGCACACCGATCTTCTTCTTCTGCTCGGCGGTGTAATCCATCTCGTGCTTACTGATGTCCTTGCGGATGTCGACAAACGTCTCAGCAGCCTCCTTCCATTCATCGACGGTATAATAGGCGCTGTGGTCTCGCAGTTCGTACGAGAACTTCTCCAGCCTGTTGATGGCACGCTCCTTCGTGGCGCACGAGCTCAGCAAGCCCATGCTCATGACGGCTGTCACGACGACGACCCAAAACATTTTCCTTCTTTTCATATCTCTTTTATCCTTTTCCTATAATTTTCTAATTCCTTTAATTCTCTAATTATTTAATTTTCTAATTCTTTAATTCTCTATCTTCTTAATTATCCTCTCGCTGCTCTCGCGTATTTTTATCACCATCGGCACCACCTCCTTGCGCACCTTCGTTTCGCCGCCGATATGCTTGAGGAGCATCTCGCACGCCTTCTGTCCCTGAAGGTTTGCCTTGTCTTCGATGCTGGAGATGGTAGGCGTGACATATTCGCATGCCGGCGAATCGGTGAAGCCGATGAGCGCCACATCGTCGGGGATGCGCAGCCCCATGCGCTTGATGGTGGAATAGGCTGCGTATGTGGCGATGTCGTTGAAGCCGATGATGGCATCAGGACGGTTGGGCAGCTGCAGCAACCGCTCTGTGGCTTGCGACATCAGCTCACTGTCGATGGGCCCGCACGACACGATCTCGCGGTCGATGGGAATGCGGTGTTCGCGCAGCGCCTCAAGATAGCCGTGTTTCCTACGGCGCACCATGTCGAGGTGGTTAGGGCCTCCTACGAAGGCGATGCGACGGCATCCTTGAGCGATGAGGTGCTCGGTGGCCTCCTGCGTGGCGATATCTCCGTTGCCCGTGACGCTGGAGAACAGCTCGGGCAGACAGGTGCGTGCGAAGAACACCAGCGGGATGCCCATCTCGTGGATGCTCTTGAAATGCTCGTAGTTGGTCGTTTCTTGCGCCAAGCATGCGATGATGCCTGCTACATGCAGGTCGACGAAGTTGTCGATGGCTGCCTCTTCCTTCTCGTAGCTCTCGTGCGAGTTGCTGCTGATGACGGAGTAGCCGTCCTTCCGGGCCCTCTCCTCGATGCCGTTGAGCACTCCAGCGTAGTAGTGGGTGACCAGATTGGGCAGCACCACGCCAATAACCCTCGGTGCTTCCTGCCGCAAGCTGCGCGCAAAGGGGTTGGGGCGGTAGTTCAGCTCCTTAGCTAACTCCTGGACACGCCGCTTCATTTCGTCGCCCACCTCGTGCGAATTGCGCAAGGCTCTCGATACGGTAGCGATACTGACACCTAATCGTTCGGCAAGATCTTTCAATGATGTTCTACGCGGTTTCATATCGTTATGTTTGATTTGTAGGCCGCAAATATACAAATAAAAAACGAAAAACGCAAACGTTTACGTAGAAAAATTACATTTTTCTTCAAAAAAAAGTACTATAAGACAGAATATTGCGTAACTTTGCAGCGATTTAAGGGTAAAGATTCTCTTTTTCATGATCAAAGTTTATTCCCTAATGAATAGTTGATAATAAGTTAGTTAGAAACTGGAGTGCAGCGTTGTTGTGAAACAGCGCTGTTATTCTTTTATGCCCGCAACTGCCAGAAGGCCACCGCCGAGGCTGCAGCAACGTTGAGCGAGTCGACTTGATGCGACATTGGGATGCGCACCACATAGTCGGCCCTTTCGATGACGTGCTGTGGCAGTCCGTCGCCCTCGGTCCCCATGATGATGGCCAGTCGTCGTTCGGTGCCGAGCTGTGGATGGTCGATGGGTACGGAGTTGTCGCTCAGCGCCATTGCTGCCGTGCGGAACCCTAAAGAGCGCAACACGTGCTGATAGTCGTCGGCCTCGCTGCCGATCCACGTCCACGGAACGAGAAACACCGACCCCATCGACACGCGGACGGCGCGACGATTCAACGGGTCGCACGAGTTGGTGGTGAGCAGCACGCCGTCGATACCCAGTGCGGCTGCCGAACGAAAGATAGCGCCTATATTGGTAGTGTCCACCACACCATCGATGACCACCACGCGACGCGCTCCTTCGCAGACAGTCTCAACCGACGGCATTGGCTTTCGCCGCATGGCACAGAGCACACCCCGCGTCAGCGTGTAGCCTGTCAGCTGGCTGAGCAGCTCGCGCGTACCTGTATATGTAGGTATGTCGGGACAACGCTCAATGATGTCGCGCGCATCGCCAACGATATGGCGCTCCTCACAGAGAAGGGCCTGCGGCTCGTAGCCAGCATCGAGGGCCACGCGGATCACCTTAGGGCTCTCAGCGATGAAGATGCCCTTGTCGGGCTCCAGACGGTTGCGCAGCTGAGCCTCGGTGAGCGTACTGAACACATCCACTCCGGGATGCGCCAGCGAACTGATTTCTATCACATTCATAACTCTTTTTTTGTCGCCAAAGGTAAGTATTTTTTAAAAAATATGCAACTTTTCTGCCTCTTTCATACCAACTTAACGATAAATTTGCTATATTTGCAACGTAATTGAATAATAAAACGAGAAATGATGACACTACTCGAAGCTGCAAGACAGCGCCACAGCGTCAGACGCTACGACGCACGCCCCATAGAGCAGGAGAAGATCCTACAGCTGCTCGAGCTGGTTGAGCAATGCAACCGCGAGGGCGACCTACACATCCAGCTGGTGACCGACGACAAGAAAGCCTTCGGCAGCTGGTTCGTCAACTACGGGAAGTTCAGCGGGGTGCGCAACTACTTCGCCTTGGTGGGCAAGCAGAGTGACGACCTGGACGAACGCTTAGGCTACTATGGCGAACGCCTCGTGCTGGAAGCTCAGCGCATGGGGCTGAACACCTGCTGGGCAGCCCTCACCTACCGTCGCAACGGCAAGCGGGTGAGCGTCGGTGCGGGTGAGAAATATCGCGCCGCCATCGCGTTAGGCTACGGACAGACGCAGGGAGTGCCCCACAAAGTGAAGTCGCCGGGACAGGTCTCCAATATCAGCCAGCTGACTCCCGACTGGTTCCGCCGCGGTGTGGAATGTGCGCTGACGGCACCGACAGCCGTCAACCAACAGAAGTTCTACTTCAGGTATAACGACGACCATACCGTCACAGCCACAGCGCAGCGCGGATTCTACGAGAAGATCGACCTCGGCATCGTGAAATACCACTTCGAGATAGGTGTCGGCATCCACGACATGTCGCAGACAGCCATCGTCTGAACGCCCCACCCTACAACAGATGCAGCGCTATCCACGCACAGGCTTCGGCATCGGCTAAGGCATGATGGTGGTTCTTGAGAGGATAGCCAAGGGCGGCAGCAACGGTGTCGAGCTTGTGGTTGGGCAGTTGGGGCATGCGTCGGCGGGCAGCAATACAGGTGCAATAGAAGTCGTAGTCGGGATAATCCATCTGATAGCATCGGAAGACGGCTTTCAGGCAGTTCTCGTCGAAGGCTTTGTTGTGTGCCACCAAGGGCAGCCCCTCTATCAGCGGCTCCACCTGAGCCCACACCTTCGGGAAGACAGGGGCGTCGTCGGTGTCGGAACAGGTCAGCCCATGCACTCTGGTGCACCAGTAGGTGTAATAGTTGGGTTCGGGTTGTATGAGCGAATAGAAAGTGTCGGCCAGCAGGCCGTTTCTCACTACGACGATGCCCACCGAGCAGACGCTTGTACGCTCGTTGTTGGCCGTTTCGAAATCAATGGCAGCAAAATTGCGCATGCTTTAAGGATAATAAATGTTAAGAAAGAGGGCTGTTGTTTTGTAGTTTGCGGCAAAATGCGTACCTTTGCAGCCCATTAAGAAGAAACTTGTCGGCATTTCGACTCGACATTAAATATTTTTTGATTTGTTTTAGTAGATTAGTTTTTAAGTAGTTTGTTTTTTGAGAATCGGGCGTCGTGATGACATCCGATTTTTTTGTACATATACTACCGCACAAACTAATCCACTAAAAGGCCAAATCTCAGATAGTTATCTCGCCGCGCAGGTTGCAGTTCATCGAGTGGCGCACCATCTTGTTGTCTTTATACAGTCCCTGCAGGTACATCAGCTTCGCCAAGGCACACTCTACGGTGCTGTCGTAGCCACTCGTCACGCCGATGTTCTTCAGCTGGTAGCCCGTATCGTAGCGAGCCATCTCGACCATTCCTTCGGCACACTGGCTGATGTTCACCACGTTGATGCCCCGCTCTTGCGCATCCTTGAGCAGGTTGATGAGCCACGGACGCTGCGGAGCATTGCCGCTGCCATAGGATCGCATCACGATGGAGCGCAGCCGCTCGGGCTTCAGCATGTCGGCCACGAGGTCGCCTTCCAATCCGGGAAAGAGGGTGAAGACGACGACGCTCGGGTCGAGGTCGTAGTGGGGTATCATCGGTCGCGAGTAGTCGGGCTTGCGGATATATGCCTCGTGGTAGTTGATAGAGATGCCCGCATCGGCCAGGTGGTGATAGTTGAACGAGTCGAAAGCGTTGAAGCCGTCGGCATCAATCTTTGTTGCACGATTACCACGTAACAGTCGGCCACTGAAGTAGATACACACCTCCGGAACGATGGGCGTACCGTCGGCATGATGGGCAGCAGCTATCTCGATGCTCGTCACGATGTTCTCCTTGCCGTCGGTGCGGAGCTGTCCGATGGGTAGCTGCGATCCGGTGAGGATGACGGGCTTGGTCAGGTTCTCCAAGAGGAACGACAGGGCCGATGCCGTGAAGGCCATCGTGTCGGTGCCGTGCAGGATAACGAAGCCATCGTAGTGGTCGTAGCGATCGGCTATGACGTGAACAATCTCTATCCACTTGTCAGGCGTCATGTCCGACGAGTCGATGGGCGGGTCGAACTGATAGACGTCGATGTCTGTCTGCACAGCGGCAAACTCAGGCATCTGCGCCGTGAGATGGTTGAAGTCGAAGGGCTCTAAGGCTCCCGTCTCTGGATTGCGCCCCATACCGATGGTGCCACCCGTATAGATTAACAGCACTTTTTCTTTTCTGTCCATGGTATAATCAATAATTGTCAATTCATCAACTCGTCAAACGCTATCGTTTGCGTGAATTCTCAGTGCAAAATTAGCTTAATTTCTTCGCACCTCCAAAAAAATACACTACATTTGCAACAAATCAAACTTCAATTAACATCAATTAGGATTCTATCATTCAATATTCAGACACTATGAAGAAATTTATGGACGACAACTTCCTGCTGCAGACAGAGACGGCGCAGGACCTGTATCATAACCATGCGGCCAAGATGCCCATCATCGACTACCACTGCCACCTCATACCCGAGATGGTGGCCAACGACCATCGGTTCAAGTCGATCACGGAGCTGTGGCTCGGCGGCGACCACTACAAATGGCGCGCCATGCGTACCAACGGCATCGACGAGCGCTTCTGCACCGGTAAGGACACCAGCGACTGGGAGAAGTTCGAAAAATGGGCCGAGACGGTGCCTTACACCTTCCGCAACCCGCTCTACCACTGGACACACCTCGAGCTGAAGACGGCCTTCGGCATCGACAAACTGCTCTCGCCCGCAACGGCACGCGAGATCTTCGACGAGTGCAACGAGAAGCTGCAGCAGCCGGAATATACGGCTCGCGGATTCATGCGTCGCTACAACGTGGAGACCGTATGCACCACCGACGACCCCGTAGACGACCTGCGCTACCACAAACAGACGCGCGAGAATGGCTTCGAGATAAAGATGCTGCCCGCATGGCGTCCCGACAAGGCGATGAACATCGAGAAGCCCGAATATGCTGCCTACATCAACCAGCTGGGCGAGGTGGCAGGTGTCAGCATCACCACCTTTGCCGACATGATGGACGCGCTGCAGCGCCGCCACGACTTCTTCCACGAAATGGGCAGCCGTCTGAGCGACCACGGCATCGAGGAGTTCTACGACGAGCCCTACACCGACGCTGAGATCAATCAGATCTTCGCCAAGGCTATGAGCGGCAAGGAGCTCACGACGATGGAGATCCGCCAATACAAGCATTGTTTCCTGCGCCTCTGCGCCGAGATGGACCATGCCAGCGGTTGGGCTCAGCAGTATCACTATGGAGCCATCCGCGACAACAACTCGCTCATGTATCAGCGCCTTGGTGCCGACACGGGCTTCGACTCCATCGGCGAGTTCACCACCGCCAAGGCGATGAGCCACTTCCTCGACGAGCTCAACCGCGAGGGTCGCCTCACGCGTACTATATTATATACGCTCAATCCGTGCGCCAACGAAGTCATCGCCACCATGCTCGGCAACTTCCAGGACGGCTCTTGTCCCGGAAAGATACAGTTTGGCAGCGGCTGGTGGTTCAACGACCAGCTCGACGGCATGGAGCGACAGATGAACGCTCTGTCCGTACTCGGTCTGCTGAGCCGCTTCGTCGGCATGCTCACCGACAGCCGCTCGTTCCTCTCCTACCCGCGCCACGAGTATTTCCGCCGCCTGCTGTGCAACCTCCTCGGCAACGACGTAGAGAACGGACTGCTGCCCAACGACCTCCCCTCGCTCTACCGCATGGTCGAGGACATCAGCTACAACAACGCCAAACGCTACTTCCAGTTCGGATAAAGACCCCTCCCAGCCTCCCCAAGGGGGAGGAGTCCCAAGTGGCAGGCTACCGTAGGGGCGGAACAGCGTTTCCGCCCGCGTCAGTGCATACGTGCCAACGTAGGAGGCGACGCTTCCCAGCGTCGCAACAGCGTTTCCACCCGAAACAACGATTCCACCTGCATCAGCACATAAGTAGCAACGTAGGAGGCGACGCTTCCCAGCGTCGCAACAGCGCATAAGAAGAGCATAAAGTGGCAGGTGTCACGCAAGGAAAGGCGACGGTAGGCGAGCGAAGCTCGGGCGCTCGGCCCTTGGGACGCTTTGCTTGCAAAGAATGGCGTGACCTCCTACATGAAAATGTTACACTACCCGGTCGTGCCGACACGACCGGGTAGCTTGCTATATGCAAAAAAGACTCCAATCGTTTTGCCGTTCCAAATAAAAGTGTTATCTTTGCAAGCGGAATAACAAACAAAGAGATTGAAAATGGAAACAACAGCATTACAAAGGCAACTTCTTGTCACGGTAGACGGCAGCGTTAACATATCCAACGTGACGCGAGCTATCAAGATGCTACGTGGCGTGACAGCAATCAAACCGGCCAAGACTGCTGTGAAGAAACCGCGTCTTTATGACCCGGAAACCGGCGAGTGCCTCAATGAGCAAACCATGAAGGTCATCGAGAAGGTTCGCAGCGGAAAGGAAGAAATGCATCACTTCGATTCAGTCGACGACTTCAAGTCATGGTGCGAAGCCCTTTAAGTTTATAGCCAAATATGATATCGTCTCAAGTGGCTCGTTTCGCAAAGACTTGAAACAGGCCAAGAGAAGAGGTCTTCCATTGAAAGACTTTTATGATGTCATCACCATGCTTGCAGAAGATCAGCCACTACCATTCAACCTTCGCAACCACTTACTATCAGGTGATTATAAAGGCTACTGGGAATGCCATATCAACCCAGATTGGCTGCTCCTCTACGAGAAAGACACCGAAATCAGAATTATCTCTCTTTATCGTACAGGCACACATTCTGACCTTTTCGAAAAAGGCAGGAAACGCAAATATTCAACCTAAACAGTTCATGTGATGCTTGAAGCGGAGAACACCTTGCTGCTGATAGGCTGCTTCGTTGTGTAACTGACCTGATACAACTCTCTGACTTGCAGCACACCGGAAGGCAATCTGCGGCAGATGCCGACACTACATTATTAAAGTAGTGTGACTACATTAATAAAGTAGTGTGACTACATTATTAAGGTAGTGTCGCAATACGTGGCATATTGGTGAGTGATAAGCCATATATTGATGGGCAACAAGCAGCATATTTGCAAAATGCAAAAAAACCACCAATCGTTTTGCCGTTCCAAATTAAATTGTCATCTTTGCAAACGGAATAAAAAAGAGATTAAATGTATGAAAGCAACAATATCTTTAGAAGGAATACTGTCCATCCTCAACACTTTCTCGCTGAGTACGAAAAACAAACAGTGGCTGGGCGAGCACCTGTTGGAGCAGGCTCGCACTGAACAGGCGGAAACAGAAGCCCGGAAGGAGCATGAGAAAATCATCAAGAGAATGGACGAGGCATTTAAAGATGCCAAGAAAGCAAGTGAAGGACAATTAAAGGGAAAACCTTTGGAGGTGCTGCTCAATGAATTATAGTTTCGTCACTTATCCCACATTCGACAAATAGTTCAAACGGCTCTTTAAGAAATATCATTCGCTGAAACATGACATTCTGACTCTTACCGATGCGATAGTATCAGAAAAATGAGACAGAAATAGGATTCCTCTTCATCTATGACAAATCGGAACTGGCCAATGTGACGGATTCTGAAATCATAGCGCTCAAGAAGAAAAATGGACTATAACTAAAAAACAAACAATTGGAATTATACAATCATAAACCAATCATTAGCCTCGTGACGAAAGTGAAGGCTCAATAGACCAACATTTAGAAAAAAACGTGGGAGGAGGTGTGCTCAATCTAAGACGGTGAGCACGCCGTCGGCAACGCGGAAACGCACGTTGCGACCGGCAAACGACATACCGTACACCTTGTCGGGGTTGTCGTGATACTGCGGACGCGGGTCTTGCTCAAGGGCCGCAACGAGCGAGGGCATCAGGTCGACCGGGATGCGTGCCGCGAGACTGTTGGGCACGACAACGCGCAGAGGCTGCCACTGGTGGTCGTCGACGAAGCCACTCCGAGCTCCCTCATGGCTGTCGGTATAGGCAATGTAGGGCTTGATGTCGTAGATGGGTGTTCCGTTCATCAGGTCGGCCCCCAAGACGTGCAGCACAGGACCTTCAGCCGTCGACCATTCCACCTGGCTAAGCTTGACCGACGACAACCCCAAACGGTTGGGACGGAAGGGCGAACGAGTGGCAAAGACACCCATCCGGCGGTTGCCCCCGAGACGCGGCGGCCGCACCGTGAGGCTTCCGCTCTCATGGCTGTTGGCCGAAAACTCCCAGATGAGCCACAGATAGTCGAAGGCTTCGATGCCGCGAAGGGCTATAGCGTCGCGGTATTCGGGCTCGAAGACAATCTGTCCGGCAAGCCTATCAACGACACCACTCTGACGAGGGATGCCGAACTTCGTATCAAAGGGCGAACGGAAATGGGCTATGGGCTGGATATCCATCCTAACAGAAATTCACACTGTACACACGCAGGCACTATCACCTTCTTGTCTTTTTGTGTTCCGACATGCGCTTGAACGACTGGCGGTGGAACTTGTCTTCCGCCTTGATGACATCGTAGAGCTTCGAAGCGGAGATGATGCGCAAAAACTTCTGATGGTATTGCTGCTGCAGCTCCTTCACCTGGATGTCCAACTGGTCTTTCAGCAGGATGGCATCACGGCAACCGCTCTCGCTGGCGGGTTTGAAATGGCGATACTTACGAAGCTCGTCGTAGAGGCTGTGCTGTTTTTTCATCATCTCGCGATAGACGGGAAAGAATCGTGCCGACTCTTGCGGTGTCAGGCAGGCCTCGCTGGTGATGAATTGCTCAAGGTCGGCCTGATAGCGTTCAGGGTCAAACTTTTGCTGTCCCTGTGCCGTGACAGAGATACCGAAAGCGATAAGTATGATGAAAAGATATCTGCGCATGAGGTTGTTGGTATGTATGTGTTATGGAGAATCAGTAGTCGACGAGATAGGTGTAGATATCTTGGTTGTCGAGCATCGCATAGTCGGCCATCTGGTCGATGTTGTGGTCGACGGTCGCGCTGCTGGCAGCAACGGCAGGTGTGCTGGCAAAATGCTGTGCGGCAACGTTCGGACTTGGCTGCACGAGCCAAACAGCTCCGCCAATGATGACGGCAGCTATGCTGGCAGCAACGGCATATCGGCGCCATGTCAGGCTGCGCACCTTGGCACGTGGCTTCTCTTCCTTGCTGGCGTCCTGACGGGTCTGCTCTTCGTCCAACAGACTCATCATCCGAGAGGTAAATCCCTCGAAATAGCCTTCTGGAACGGTAAAAGGATTCTGCCTTCCGAAGCGCTGCAACAAAGCTTGTTCTTCTGTCATGCCTTAACTCTTTTTTATTAATGACGTAACAAGGTTAGAATGGTTTAAAAGAAATGAGCAGAAAAGAGCATAATTTTACTCATGTCGCTGTACGTAGGCTGTTATCTTCTTCACGGCAATGTGGTAGGAAGCTTTCAGGGCACCCTCTGTGACGCCCATGAGCTTGCTCATCTCGCTATATTTCATCTCGTCGAAATACTTCAGGTTGAACACCGTACGCTGCACGTCGGGCAGGGTAGCGATGGCCTCTTGAAGAAGTGCCTGCGTCTGGTCGCCGTCGAAGTAGTTGTCTGCCACCAGCCGGGAAGCCAGTGCCACGTCGCCATCCATGTTGCGCATCTTCTGCTCTCGTCGTACGAAGTCGAGCGACTCGTTGATGGCGATGCGATAGAGCCAGGTGGACAGCTTCGACTCCTGTCGGAAATCGCCGAGGCTGCGCCATGCCTTGAGGAAGGTGTTCTGCAACACGTCGTTGGCATCGTCGTGGTCGACGACGATATGTCGAATCTTCCAGTAGAGCGGCTCGCTGTAGCGGCTTACTACCTGCTCGAAAGCCTTCCGCGCCTGTTCAGGATCGGCGAGGCTCTTCATCATCTGGCTATCGTCTGTGGGGATGCTCATGTCGCGCACGTATTATATGTAAGGTGTGAGCTGTCGGATGATGGCTTTGTCGTAGCCATAGACATCAGGATATTGGCGTAGCGTGCCGTCGGCATCGGGATAGAGGGTGTAGTAAGTGATGAACAGGGGCACCTCGGGTTCCACTTTCAGCTGATGGACCAAGCGACTGCGGTCGACGGAATCCTTCGAGCCTTCTTCGCCACGACCGTTGATGTTGGTCGTCATCGAATAACGCAGGCGCTCAACGAGGTCGGCATCCTTGTCGGCAAGCAAAAAGACGGCAAAGTCGAAGGGACGCTGTATGCGTACGCATCCATGGCTGACGGCACGACTGTCGCGAGTGAAGAAACCAGGTGAGTTGGTGTCGTGGAGGAAAACGGAGAAATTGTTTTCGAAGCGGAAGATAATTCTCCCGAGCGAGTTGCCGGGCCCTCCCTCTTGCACGATATGCTGTTCGCCGTTCATTATCTTTGTATAAGAGGCCTGCGAAGCATCGAGGCGCCCTAACTTGCGGTCGGCTACGAACATGTGGTTGCGGTGCATGTAGCCCGTGCTGTGAACGATGCCCTTGGCGATGCTCTTGGGAAGAATCCATTGCGGATTGATGTCCATGCGCATGATCTTGCTCGTGAGCAAGGGGGTTTTCGTCTTCACCGTGCCACAGCCGACGCGCATCTCCAGTGTGCTGTCGCCGTCGACGGCATAGAGTTTGAAAGCGGGGATGTTCACCACGACATATTTCTTGTACCGCTCAGCCTTCTCTTTCTCGCGCCAGCGGCAGCGCTCCATGTTGCACAGCGTCAGCAGGCGTTGTTCGCGTGTCAGGGTGTCGATCGCCAAACGGTCGCACAAGAGGGCATAGAGCTGGCTCTTTGGCTGCACTTCACGCAGAAAGACGGCAACACTGTCGTGGCTGATCTTGTCCAGGGCGCGATGGAAGAAGCTTTCGCCGAGCTGTTCCACGGGAATATCGAAGACACGCTGATAAGTGACTCTGACCGAGTCGGAATCTTTCACGCAGATGCGGTTGTACACATCGGCCGGTCTCAGAAATCCGTATTGCTCGACCGAACAGTAGCGCAAGAAGGCGCGTGTCAGGTTGTATTCCAGTCGGGCTGTCAGATGGTTGATGTCATTATCGGCATCGTCGAAGTTCAGTGTCCGCAGCCGATGCAGGTCGTCGGCTATCTGCTTTCTGCGCAGCATCTTGCCCGAAAAGCCTTCTCGCTCAGCACCTTCTATCCACGCCAAAAGTGAGTCGGCCCGATGGTCGGCTCCATAGTAGTCAATCCAAAGCAGGGGGTTGTGGTTGCCATAGTAGGAACGGACGTAGCGGTCGATGGGCAACGCCCCTTTATCTTGCCTGACGAGCTCGTCAAGCTGCTCGACGACATGAGTTGTATTGACAAAATAGGCTGGTGTCTTCAACGTTGAAAACACGTCTAACGTCAGGTTGCTGTTAGGGTTCACCTTCTCTTCCTGGCAAGCCACAAGAATGCTTGCCAAGAAGAGCATGCATGAAATTTTTCTAAACAAGGCTTATCGACACTGACTATTTCACAGATATCTTCCTCACAGTCTTGCCCACCTTGATGATGTAGCATCCCTTCGGAAGGTTCAATTCCAGACGTTTGTCGGCGCTGTCGATCTTGACACTCTTCACCAAGACGCCGGCAACGTTGTAGACGTGCAGCGTCTGGCCGTTGGCTCCGGTAACTCGGAGCGTGCCATCATCTTCAGCAACGACAGTGACAACCTGTATCTCCTGGTCGATAATCTCCACAGCGGGAACGGCCATCGAGCATACAGGCCATGCGGCAGTCAATGCCAATGCCAATGTGAATTTAACAATATTCCTACTCATATAGCTATATATAGTTTGTGCAAAGATACTGTTTTTCGTTCAACCGACAAAATATTTTTGCACTTTTTATTGTTTTTACCTGCTTTTTTCGTTCCTTCAAAGGTTGAAGATGTCGTTTTCGTGGGTGAGATAGGCTTCAGGAAAGATGTTTCGAGCCTCGTCGAGCAACACGCTCTCGTCGTCGTATCGGGAGCTGTAGTGGCCCAGGAGCAGTCGCCCTACAGCGGCATCGCGGGCCACGAGTGCAGCCTGTGCTGCTGTGCTGTGATAGTACTTCTCGGCTTTACGCTGCTCGTTGGTGTCGTATGTGCTCTCATGGTAGAGCAGGTCGACCCCTCTGACTCGCTGTGCCAGTTCGGGCA
>Ga0310695_10010639_pt1 | contig 13384 bp, 8 predicted proteins | sample RumenRJG_04DNA_FD_203882 | JGI IMG/M metagenome (GOLD analysis project Ga0310695, IMG submission 203882) | Bovine rumen microbial communities from Lethbridge, Alberta, Canada - RJG_04 (v2) (version 2) | ecosystem: Host-associated > Mammals > Digestive system > Stomach > Rumen | place: Canada...
TGCTTTTCAGAAACTGTAGAGTAGAGACCCACGCCTCGGCGTTGCCGCGCACACGCTTGCGCGCAGACCTCTAGCGACTTCGCTACGCGAAGCGACCTGCGGTCGGGTCATAGCTTCGGGTTGCCTTCTGCAATGTACCCTCCGAAGCGAAGCTTCTGCGGTGCATGATGCGACTTCCCCCTCTTCAAACCGTACGTGCGGATTTCCCGCATACGGCTTTCCATTGAGTGCTTTTCCTGTTGTCATGGCTTTCTTCCGTTCTTGGGCTTACGAGTTCAGCCAAGTTTTACTTGGCGCACCATCTTCACTTCTATCTTTTCTTCTCGCCCCTGTTGTGAACGCGGAAGAAGAAGGAGCACGATCCTCGTTCCGCGTTGCCTTCCTCGAAACTTGCGTTTCTTATTCAGACATCGGAGCGGGGCGGGAAAACAAGACACCTCCTCCGATGCATCGAGAGAGGTGCGTGAGAATGACCTTAAAGGATACACCGAAGGAGGCGAAACTGCACGGACGGCAGTGTCCTTTTCGATGCGTCCTTTGGGAGATAGTTTCTCACGCTTTCTCTCGACGCCTCCCATACGCGGCGGTTGGCTACTCATCTTCACCCCTACCACGCGGGAAATCTAGCGCTCGACATCAAGACGGCTTTACCCGCCTTTCTGCAGAGCAATGACATTATACCACACTACACCCGAAAATATCAAGAGCGATTTTCTGTTGATACCATATTCATGCGATATAGTCAATAGTCTATGTGATCTTCCATGGACTTTTGACTATATCTCATTTTACAACAACGATATAGTCAAAAGTCAACGGAATCGATATTCATTTCCGTTAATTCAACAGTGCTGTTGAATTTGCAGACATTGCAACACAGATTTCGACAGTTGTCAATAGCTCACTCCCGGGAAAATTGCTGAATGTGAAATTGTGGGAATTATGGAATATCGGAATAGCGGAATTGGGGAATTATGGAATTAGGGGAGTGTGGACGACGTTGGGCGAATTGCAGGCGGCGGGAGGTCTTACTGCACGACCTGGACTTGTCGTTTCACATCGGGCGCACAGTAAAATCCCATCATTACGCCACCGTCCATCCGCTCGCTGCTTGCCAACAAGCCTGCTTCGTCACCCCAGCCCACCCGGCGGACAAGAAAACCATGGGCTATGCACAGAGCGCAATAAGTGGAACGGCGAGTCGGCCTTTCCCGAAGGATAGTGTGTCAGATCCAGAGTAGAGCACGATGCTTCTCTTCCAGCGTCCCAGACCAAGGTTTCTGGCAAACCAGTCCATGTGCCGGAAATCATCGACACCCACGACAGATCCAGCCTTGACCTCTATCCCTACGAGCTCTCCAACATCGTTTTCAAGGATGAAGTCGATTTCCCGTTGTTCCCTGTCTCGGTAGTGGAAAATGGAGAATCCGTCTGCGGCATCCACCGCCGCACCTAGTTCATGGTAAACCCAGGACTCCACAAGCTTGCCGCATTTGTCGGAGTCGAACAAAACCTCGTCTTCCCGCCATTTCAGCGCAGCACACATGAGGCCGGTGTCGCCGATGAACCACTTGGGACGCTTTATCGCCCGGTCGTAGTCGCGCGGCGTCCATGCCTCGACACGGTCGAATAGGAACATCGCCTCAAGAGCGGAGATGTAGTTTTCGGCGGATGCCTTGGCGATTTCGAGCGTGGAGGAGATTTCGGCGATGTTGAGGAACTTGGAGGAACGTGCGGCAAGAAACATAAACATCGCCTGGAGTTTGCCAAGACGCCGTATTTCGGACACGTCGGCGATGTCGTGGCGCAGAAGATGGCCAATATAGTCTCTTTGCCATGTGGCCCGTTTGCCTGCGGCTATGCGGACTGGTTCGGGGTAGCCGCCACGAAAGGCAAGACTGACTATTTCCACCTTGCCGCCGCTTTCCAGCCGCACGGGGAAGTCCCCGGAGAATGCCCGTGACGGGAAGGATGGCAGTACACCTCTTATTTCACCCTCGGAAAGTGTCCTAAGCCGTGAGGAATGGAGCCGCCCTGCAAGACTTTCCGTCGCTTCGGGAATCGCATGGAGGTTTGCAGATCCGGTAAGCAGAAACTGGCCAGGTTCGTTAGAACCGTCAACCATGCGCTTAATTGCCGGAAGAAGCGTGGGGGCCTTCTGGATTTCGTCGATGAAAAGCGTGGTCCCCGGCGCATGACGTAGGAATGTCGCGGGGTCTTCCTTGGCGGAACGCAAGTATATTGATTCATCGAGGGAGCGACATGTCATGCCGGTCTGCGGCAGGAGGGATGCAAGCGTTGTCTTGCCGCATTGCCGTGCACCGGCGATGGATACTACGCGCCACGTCTCAAGTGCCTGGCGGACGCTTTCAGCCATCCATCTTCTGTAGATTCCCATGTTATCAATCCTTTCTTGAGGTCGCGGAAAGTATATCACACCATCCGCGAAAATGCAACTAGAATTCCCGCGAAAATGCAATTGTCGTAAGGAAGTGCTTGAGTTCTTGGGTGCCCGGGTTGAGGAATTAGGGAATTATGGAATAGCGGGATAGCGGAATTGAGGGAGTTGGGAGTTCGTTAGTGGTATTGGCCAAAATCCCAATCACGACGACGAGGACGTCGTCGCTACGCAATGGTTGAAAAGTCTACTGCGTCACGACCAACCCTCATTTACATTTTCGGCGAAACATGTGTCGCGGTGAAAGCAAAACCGGAATGCTGTAGTTAGCAAAACCGGAATATGCGGAGAGGGTTTGTTAAGCGGGCTTCAGCGGCAGATTTCGGGGGCAAATCGCAGATAGTTGAAAGATGTCAAAGCATATGCGCCCCCTAGGGGGCGCGCGCGTCGGTGTAGTTAGCAAAACCGGAAACGGGGTATAATATGCCCCATGAAAAAGCAGATTCTCGGAAGGTTGGGCGTCGCGCATGTACGCGATGCGATGATGCAGTTTACAACAGGCGAGATCACTCGCCAGCAGGCGATGGAGTCCCTGCAAATCGGGCAGTCGCAGCTCTATGCGCTGCGGACGTCGTATCTGGCTGCGAAGGCGGCAGGCAAAGGGGATGTTTGGTCGCCAGGTTCGTCAGGTGGGAACCACATGCCGGATTGGCCGGAGACGGTGCAGAAGTTCCTGGCCTCAGTCCTGTCTCCAAGGGACGGAGCCAGGCGATACACGTATGCCTTCGCCGCCAGCGAGGCGGAGCGGAAGTTCGGCTTCGTCGTGGATCGCGCCCAGGTCAGGCACTGGGCGTTCGGGCACGGGGTGAATGCCGAAGCCCCGAGGCCGCGGCCGCCCGCGCACATAAGGCGCTGGCAGCGCAAGAGCATCGGAGAGCTCTGGCAGCTCGACGCGACGCCGGACTACTTCCTCGGACGGGGCAACCCGTCGCTCAGCCTCATCGACATGATTGACGACTGCAGTCGCATGCAGGTCGGCTGCCGGCTGTACCGCAGCGAGAACGTTCCCGCGTATCTGGACCTGTTTTACAGGGCTTTCACGAGGTACGGCCTCCCCCTCGAGATATACGTGGACAAGGCGTCCTTCTTCCGGAACGACGACGGAAGCCTTACCCGGCTGGCGCAGAGGCTGAAGTTCCTGGACATCTCGTTCATCTTCGCGAACACGCCCGAGGCGAAGGGGAAGATCGAACGCGTCCACCAGGTGTGGCAGGACCGCCTGCCGGCGTATGCGGCACACGAGGGGATCACGGCGCAGACCCCGCTCGAGGACGTGAACGACCATCTCGAGTGTCTGGTCGACCACCGCAACGGATTCGAGATCCACCGCGAACTCCACGACACCCCGCAGAGCGTCTGGGACAAGACCGTGAAGGAGGGCAGGTGCAAGATCAGGCAGCCGCCTCGCGACGGATGGTTCGAGCTGCTCTGGGCTGAGTGGAAATGCACGCGCATCGGACCACGCGGACGGCTTCTCGTGGACGGTGTCCTCTGCCCGACTGAATGCGCCAACGGAACAAAGGTCTGGGTGTGTCGGCATGTCGACGGAACGGTCTCGCTTGTGCTCAACAAGCCAATCGCAGGAACGGTCCCGCAGGTGGTGTTCACGAATAACCCGGCGGTGAAAAGGAGCTGAAAGCCATTCCGGTTTTGCTAACTACAAATTTTCCGGTTTTGAAAACTACACGACTCAAGTCAACTTTTGCCTAGTAAACACAAGGGTATTGTGATATAATTTATGGCATGAAACAGAAACACTTCAAGACAACAGGGGGCGTCTGCGCCGCGTTCGCGATGGTCGCGGCGGCCATGGCGTGCGCCGCGGCGCGCGGCGAAAACGACTGGGAGAACACCCGTGTGAACTCCTCCAACCGCATGGCGGCGGCGACGTACGCCATGCCGCTGGCGGACGAGGCGGCCGCGCTGACGCGCGCCCTGGAGCCCGTGACCCCGTACAAGATGACGCTCAACGGCGTGTGGCGCTTCAAGTGGGTCGGCGACCCGGCGCGGCGTCCGGCGGGATTCCACGAGGTAGGCTTCGACGACTCGAAGTGGACCGACATCGACGTGCCGTCGTGCGTCGAGATGCGCGGCCACGGCTCGCCCATCTACACGAACCACAACTATCCGCACAAGAACGACTGGCCGAGGATCCGCGACCGCTTCACGGGGCGCGCCGACTACAACCCCGTCTCGTCCTACCGCCGCTCCTTCATGGTGCCCGCCCACTGGCAGGGGCGCGAGACGATCCTCAGATTCGACGGCGCGGGCTCGGCGCTCTACGTCTGGGTCAACGGACGCCCCGTCGGCTACGCCGAGGACTCCAAGCTGCCGAGCGAGTTCAACGTGACGGACTTCCTCGTCGCGGGGACGAACACCATCGCGGTGCAGGTCTTCAAATGGTGCGACGGCTCGTACCTTGAGGACCAGGACATGTTCCGCTTCTCTGGGCTCTTCCGCGACGTGTCGCTCTGGTCGCGCCCGAAGGCGGGCATCGCTGACTTCCGCGTGACGCAGACGTTCGGCAAGAACTACAAGAATGCCGAGGTCGCCGTAGCCGTGGAGACCTATGGCGGCGCAAAGGACGTCACCGCCACGCTCTACGACGCCGATTTCAAGGAAGTCGGGAGGGCGACGGCCGGTATCCCACCAGTCACGCAACCCCATAATTCCCCAATTCCCCAATTCCACAATTCCACAATCTCCCTCTCGTCTCCTCATCTGTGGAGCGCCGAGGACCCCTACCTCTACACGCTCGTGCTCAGGTGCGGCGACGACATCCGCATGAAGCGCGTCGGCCTCAAGGAGCAGAGGGTCGTCGGAAACAAGATTCTCGTGAACGGGAAGCCAGTGAAGTTCAAGGGAGTCAACCGCCACGAGACGAACCCCGACAACGGGCGCACGGTAAGTCTGGACGACATGGTTGCTGACATCACGCTGATGAAGCGCTACAACGTCAACACCGTCCGTACCTGCCACTATCCCGACCACCACCTCTGGTACGACCTCTGCGACAGGTATGGCATCTACCTCGTGGCGGAGGCGAACGTCGAGGGCCACGAGCCGGGCTATGGCGACAAGGGGCTGGGCAGGTTCAAGGAGTGGGACTCCACGATCGTCGAGCGCAACCTGAGGCACGTGAAGTTCTACCGCAACCACCCGTCCGTGACGCTGTGGTCGATGGGCAACGAGACCGGGCACGGCGACTGCTTCCGCCACGCGATCGCGGCGGTCAGGAAGCTGGACCCGTCGCGCCCGATCCACTGGGAGCGAGGCAACAAGGACGCCGACGTGGACAGCCACATGTACCCGACGGTGGAGTGGCTGGACGGACGCGGCAGGCTCGGCGACATGAAGCCGGGCGAAAAGGGCGGCCTGGTTGACAAGTACGGCGTCGCCGCCAACGGGCAGTCGCCCGGCAAGGCGTTCTTCCTCTGCGAGTACGCGCACGCGATGGGCAACGCCATCGGCAACTTCCAGGAGTACTGGGACGTGTTCTACAAGTACGACTCGCTAAGCGGGGGGTGCATCTGGGACTGGGTCGACCAGGGAATATGGAAGTACACCGACCGGATCGACCCGAAGACCGGCAAGCGCGAGAGGTACCTGGCCTACGGCGGCGACTTCGACGACCAGCCGAACGATGGCCCGTTCTGCCTGAACGGCGTTGTCGACCCGCTCCGCAACGTCTCCCCCAAGCTCCTCGAGGTCGCGCACGTGCACCGCAACCTGGTGGTGGAACGGGGAACGGGGAACAGGGAACAGGGAACGGGGAATGGGGAACAGGGAATGGTGTTCAAGTTGTGGAATCGTTTTGCGTTCACGTACGCCGACGAGTTCGACGGGCGTTGGCAGCTGGTTGAAGACGGCGTGGAGGTCGCGTCCGGGCGCATTGCGCCCGCGCACATCGCGCCGCTTTCACGCGGCGACGTGACGCTGGAGGGGCTTGACGAGGCGCTCACGAAGGGTGATGCGAGAAAGGAAAGGTTCGTCAACGTGTCTTTTGTGACGAAGGCGAAAACCTTGTGGGCGGACGCCGGGTGGGTCGTCGCGCGCGACCAGATCGCGCTGCCGCCTGCCGCCGGGGCCGCGGTGGCGGACAAGAAGCCGGCGGCGGACGAAGGCCGTGCGATGGGCGTCATGCGCCGCGGAGACATCCTCCGTGTCGAGCGCGGCGGGACGTCGGCGACGTTCAGCCGCCGCGCCGGGACGGCGATCAGGCTCGTCCTCCGCGGCGGCGCGAGGGTGTTCGACACGCCCGCGCCGGGGATCGTCGCGGGCCCGCGCCTCACGTGCGCGAGGGCGTTCGTCGACAACGACAAGTGGATGAAGGAGGACTTCATGCGCTCCGGGCTCTCCCAGCTCAAGTACACCGCCGAGCCGTTCGTCGTCGAGGGGAACAGCGTGAAGTGCGTCGTCGACGTCTCCGGCGCGAAGGGCTGCGGATGGATCCACGAGAGCGTGTGGAGCTTCGGGGCGGACGGCTCCGTGACGATATCCAACAAGGCTACTCCCTACGGGACGATGCCCAAGGCCATCCCGAGGCTCGGCCTTGAGATGCTCCTCTCGCCGCTTCTCGAGAATATGCGCTGGTACGGGCGCGGCCCGGAGGAGAACTACGTCGACCGCTGCACGGCGAGCTTCGTCGGCATCTGGAAGTCCACGGTCACCGGGCAGTACGTGGACTACATAAGGCCGCAGGACTGCGGCTGCAAGTGCGGCGTCAGGTGGGCGGAGTTCACGAGCGACTACGGAGTGGGAGTGAGGTTCTCGTCCGACGTGCCGATGTTCATGACGGCCACGCACTACACCTGGGAGGACCTGTACTTCTCGCGGTTCGAGAGGGGGGCGATCCGCCACAGGACGCCGCTCGTGCCGAACGACGACGTCGTCCTGCGCCTCGACGCGCGGCAGACGGGGCTCGGCGGCGCGAGCTGTGGGCCCGGGCCGCTCGACGCATACCGCTTCGACCCGTCGGCGGAGGTCTCGTGGACAGTGAAGATGGAGCCTGTGAAGGCGTCCGGCGGGGAGGGCAGATGAACGTAGTGAGCCTCGTGGGGCGGCCGAACACCGGCAAGAGCGCCCTGTTCAACAGGATTGCGCGAAAGCGCGTCGCGATAGTCTTCGACCAGCCCGGCGTGACGCGCGACCGTGTGACGCGCGAGGTCGAGATCGAGGGGCGTCGCGTGATGCTCGCAGACACGGGGGGCATCGCCTTCGACAGGTCCGTCACTGGCGACCCGCTTGACGACGAGACGCGCCGCCAGGCCGCGCTCGCCGTCGAGGACTCCGCCGTTTGCGCGATCGTCGTGGACGCCAGGGAGGGCGTGACCCCTCTCGACCAGGAGGTGATCCAGAGGGTCCGCGAGTCGGGCGTCCCGTGCGTCATCGCGGCGAACAAGTGCGACACCCCCGACGACGACTGGCGGGCGCACGAGTTCGAGCGCTTCGGGCTCCCCGTCTACCCCGTCTCCGCCGAGCACTCCCGCGGCGTCGACGCGCTCGTCAAGACGCTCGTCTCTAAGCTGCCTCCGGCGCCTGAGGCCGACGCGGAGGAGGCGGCGAAGCCGCTGCGCGTCGCCATCGTCGGGCGCCCGAACGCCGGCAAGAGCTCCTACATAAACAGGCTCCTCAAGGCCCCGAGGGTGATCGTCTCGGAGATTCCGGGCACGACGCGCGACGCGGTCGAGGTGCCGTTCACGATCGGGTCGGGCCCGGACGCGCGCAGGTACACGCTAGTCGACACCGCCGGGATGAAGCCCCACACGAAGATGTCGAAGACGTCCGTCGACAACTTCTCGCTCTTCCGCTCCGAGCAGGCTATCGAGGAGGCGGATGTCGTCGTGCTGATCCTCGACCCGACGCTGGGCCCGACGATGCAGGACAAGCGCATAGCGGGCAAGATCCTCGACGCGCACCGCGCGTGCGTGATCCTCATGAACAAGTGGGACATCGCGCAGGAGGCCGGGATGACGGAGACCAAGGCGGCGGAGGCGCTGCGGACGATGATGCCGTTCCTGAACTTCGCGCCGGTCGTCTTCTGCTCGAACAAGTCCGGGTACAACATCCGCCGGACGGTGGAGGCGATAGACCGCGCTGCGGCGTCCGCCTCGGAGCGCGTCCCGACTGGGATGCTGAACAACGCGATAGAGAAGGCGGCGAAGAAGACGCTCTCGCCGATGGTGCGCGGAAAGAGGCTGAAGATATACTACGCCCTCCAGGTCTCCACGAACCCGCAGACGATACGCCTCTTCGTGAACGACCCGAAGCTGGTGACGCCCGCCTACATGTCGTACATAGAGAAGAACATCCGCGCCCGGTTCGGGCTTGAGGGCGCGCCGCTCAGGATGTTCGTGAAGGCGAGGCCGCGCGGCGGCGCGAAGCCGGGCGGCGCCGAAGGGGGGAAATAGGACATGCTGAATCCAGACGAATACAGCGGCGCGACGTTCGACAGCCGCAAGGTGGAGCCCGGAATGCTCTTCATAGCCGTGAAGGGCGAGAAGGTCGACGGGCACGACTTCATCCCGCAGGCGATGGAGAGGGGCGCGGCGGGGGTCGTTGACGGCTACGGGGAGCTCGACGAATACGCTAAGGCGCGCAGGGACGCGCTCCGCGCTAAGGTCGTCGGCGTCACCGGGTCCGCCGGGAAGACGACGACGAAGGAGCTCCTGAAGGCGTTCCTCTCGGGCGTCGGGACCGTCCACGCCACCGCCGAGAACTTCAACAACCACCTCGGCCTCCCGGTGACGATCCTCAACACGCCGCTCGACGCGGACTTCCTCGTGCTGGAGATGGGCACGAACCACCCCGGGGAGATAGCGCACCTCTGCGACGTCGCGAGGCCGGACGCCGGGCTCGTCACGAACATCGGCACGGCGCACATAGAGTTCTTCGGCGACAGGGACGGCATCGCCAGGGAGAAGGGCGTCCTCCTGGAGAGGGCGCGTGACTTCGGCGTGGTGTCGTCCGCCAACGACAAGATCGGCATCCTGCGCTCGATGTGCCGGGGCGAGCTGGTGGCGGCGGACCCGTCGCCGCGGTGGCTCGCCGAGGTGATGGCGGAGGTCCTGCCCGGGGCGCACAACGTCTCCAACGCCGCGCTGGCGTTCGCCGTCGCGGAGCGCTTCGGGGCGACGCGCGAGGGCGCGGCCGCCGCGCTCGCGGGCTTTTCGCTGCCTGGCGCGCGGTGGCACAGGGTCGAGCGCTTCGGGTCGCTCTTCATCGACGACTCCTACAACGCGAGCCCGGACTCCATGATCGCGGCGCTCAACGCGTTCGCGGAGATGCCGCGGAAGTGGAAGAGGCGAGTGGCGGTGCTCGGGGACATGCTGGAGCTGGGCGAGATGTCCGCGGAGCTGCACCGCAGGGTGTTCGCGCACGCCGCGTCGCTGGGGCTCGACGCCGTCGTCGCCGTTGGCGAGCGCGCGTCGCTCTGCGACGCCGACGAGCGCTTCCCGGACGTCGCCGCGCTGAGGGCCGAGCTGCCCAGGATCGTCGGCGAGGGGGGCGTCGCGCTCCTCAAGGCGTCGCACGGCATGAAGCTTGGAAGCGTCCTGGAGTGACGCGGGAAGGTTGCCAAACTTCGCGATTTTTTGTATAATATTCGTTTCCCTAAAATAAGGAGAGTGCAAGAAGACCAGATGATAGAAAAACGGTGGCTAGAGAAAAAGGCCGAGGCGATACGCAGGGTTGACTACATCGACCCCGCGCTGTACCGCAAATTCGGCGTGAAGAGGGGGCTGAGGAACGAGGACGGCTCCGGCGTCCTCGTCGGACTCACGACCATAGGCAACGTGCATGGCTACGTCATGGACGAGGGCGAGCGCCGCGCCGTCGATGGCGAGCTCTACTACAGAGGCATAAACGTCAAGGACGTCGCGGCGGCGGACAGGCGCGAGCACCGCTTCGGCTACGAGGAGGTCGCCTACCTGATCCTCTTCGGCGAACTGCCAACCATGCGCGAGCTCGTAGACTGGAAGAACCGCATAGGCGAGTTCCGGCGACTCTCGGACGGATTCAAGGAGAACGCGATATTCAGCAACCCGTCCAAGGACATAATGAACGCCATCGCCCGCGCGATACTCTTCGCCTACGCGTTCGACTCGGACGGCGTGCCGGACGACATAGCCCTGGAGAACTGCCTTGCGCAGTCCGTCGAGATGATCGGCGCGATGCCGACGATCGCCGCGTACGCGTTCCAGGCCAAGGCGCACTACCACCGCGGCGCGTCGCTGATGATCCGCAACCCGGACCCCCGCAAGTCGACGGCCGAGAACATCCTCTTGATGATCCGCGAGGACGGGCGCTACACGAAGCTCGAGGCGGAGACGCTCGACCTCGCGCTCATCCTGCACGCGGAGCACGGCGGCGGCAACAACTCCTCGTTCGTGACCCACGTCGTGACGAGCGCGTTCACCGACATATACTCCTCGCTCGCGGCGTCGGTGCTGTCGCTGAAGGGGTCCCGCCACGGCGGCGCGAACCTCCGCGTGATGCGGCAGATGGACGAGATCAAGGAGAAGGTCAAGGACTGGCGGAATCCGGACAAGGTCGCGGCGTACATGGAGAGGATCGTCGACCGCAAGGCCGGCGACGGGACGGGCCTCATCTACGGCCTCGGGCACGCGGTCTACACGATATCCGACCCGCGCGCGCAGCTGCTGAAGCGCAAGGCCAGGGAGCTTGCCAAGGCGAAGGGGAAGATGGACGAGATGCGCCTCTTCGAGACGATCGAGGAGCGCGGGCCGGACATCATCAGGTCGCGCCACCCGCGCGCCGAGGACATCTGCGCGAACGTGGACCTGTACTCCGGCTTCGTCTACGAAATGCTCGGGATACCGAAGGACCTGTACACGCCGCTCTTCGCGGTCGCGAGGTGCGTGAGCTGGTGCGCGCACCGCATGGAGGAGCTCGTCAACGCCGGGCCGATCATCCGCCCCGCGTACAAGCCGCTGTACCGCCCGAGGACGTACGTGCCGCTGAAGAACAGGAAGTAGTCGCAGGGAGGAGAACCAATGGAGGGACGGAACATGAGAAAGGCAAAGGCGGAGCGCAGGACGCGCGAGACGGAGATAGAGGTGGAGCTGGACCTGGACGGGTCCGGCGAGGCGTCGGTGGACACCGGCATCGGGTTCTTCGACCACATGCTGGAGCTGTTCGCGCGCCATTCGCTCGTAGACCTGCGCGTCAAGGCGAAGGGCGACCTGCAGGTCGACTTCCACCACACCGTGGAGGACACGGGGCTCGTCATGGGCAAGGCCCTCGCGGAGGCCCTTGGCGACAGGCGCGGGATCGTCCGCTACGGCTTCGCGTCGATACCGATGGACGAGACGCTCTGCGAGGCGTCGGTCGACCTCGGCGGGCGGCCGTTCCTCGTGATGATCTCGCCGATGAAGCACGAGCGCGCCGGCGACTTCGACGTGAAGCTGGTCGAGGAGTTCTTCAGGGCGCTCAGCGTGGAGTCCAGGAGCGCGATACACGTGCGCCAGGTCTACGGCGACGAGGCCCACCACGTCTGCGAGGCCTTCTTCAAGGCGTACGCGCGGGCGATGCGCGCGGCCGTCGCCTTCGACCCGAGGGAGAGAGGCGTTCCGTCGTCCAAGGGGGTGATATGACGATAATCCCGGCGATAGACCTCAAGGGCGGCAGGTGCGTCCGGCTCAGGCAGGGCAGGGCGGACGACGTGACGGTGTACGGCGACGACCCCGCCGCGCAGGCGAGGATATGGGCGGACGAAGGAGGGCGCGAGCTGCACGTCGTGGACCTGGACGGCGCCTTCGACGGCGAGATGCGCCACGCGGAGGCGATCAAGGCGATAATCGGCGCGTTCCCCGGGCCCGTTGAGGTCGGCGGGGGGATACGATCGATCGACGCCCTCAGGTCGGTGCTGGAATGCGGCGCGGCGCGCGCGATAATAGGCTCCGCCGCGCTCGAGGACCCCGAGTTCCTGTCCGCCGCGGTCGAGGAGTTCGGCGACAGGGTTGCGGTCGGCATCGACGCGCGCGGCGGCTTCGTGCAGACGAAGGGCTGGGTGCACACGACCGACGTGAAGGCGACCGACCTCGCGGCGGCCGTCGCGAAGATCGGCGTGAAGACGATCATCTACACCGACACGGCTACAGACGGCATGCTGGGCGGCCCAAACCTCACGCAGATGGCGGCGATATGCGACGCCGCGCCGCAGTGCGACGTGACGGCGTCCGGCGGCGTCAGCTCGCCATACGACATCGAGAACCTGAAGGCGCTCGGCAGGCCCAACCTGCGCGCGGCGATCGTCGGCAAGGCGCTGTACGACGGGCGCACCACCCTGAAGGAGCTGGGCCGCGCCGCGCTGTAGCGAAGGGGAGCTTTCCACAACCACGAAATCCACAATCTTAGGAGACCACAGGACAAATGAAACCGACAATTCTTCTGGGGGCGAAGGCGTATTCGCCGTTCAGGCTCGACGCCCTCAAGGCCGCAATCGCAAAGGCCGACCCATCCCTCCCCCCGCTCGAGCTCGACGCCAGGTGGGTCTACGCCATCGCCGCCGAGGGCGACGAACCGTCGCAGGTTGACCTCGACAGGGCCGCGACGCTGCTGAACGCCGAGGGGCCTCTCGACGCCGCGCACTTCTTCGTGACGCCGCGCAAGGGGACGATCTCGCCGTGGAGCACAAAGGCGACGGACATCTTCCGCAACTGCTCGCTCACGACGATCGCCAGGGTCGAGCGCGGCATCCGCTACCGCGTGCTGGTCAGCGGGTCCGACACCCCCGTCAGCCTCCGGCCTGAGTGCCTCGGCGCGCTCCACGACAGGATGACCGAGGGAGTGTACGAGTCCATCGACGACCTCTTCGACGCGGGCGAGCCGTCCCCCGGGCGCACGTACGACGTCCTCGCCAAGGGCGTGGAGGCCGTCAGGGAGGCTAACGAGGAGCTCGGCCTC
>Ga0310695_10010640_pt1 | contig 13384 bp, 16 predicted proteins | sample RumenRJG_04DNA_FD_203882 | JGI IMG/M metagenome (GOLD analysis project Ga0310695, IMG submission 203882) | Bovine rumen microbial communities from Lethbridge, Alberta, Canada - RJG_04 (v2) (version 2) | ecosystem: Host-associated > Mammals > Digestive system > Stomach > Rumen | place: Canada...
TAATACAGTCGTTTGAAAATTCTAAATATTAAAGCAAAAATTATATTTTATTGGTTTCAAATGCACATAAGCTTGACATAAAGAACAAATCAGGTTATATTCTTCTATGAATAATTCATAATAATTGACAAATAATCTTTCAATACCCTTTCACTTTTAAAGTATTTTCTTTATTTTTTATTGTGATTTATTATGAATCCCGCTATTGATTTCTATGAACATTACTTCGAACTGTCTAAAACTTCAAAAAGAATCGCAGACAGTATAATTGCCAGTCCTTTAGCATTCAGCTACATGTCATTGCACGAAGCTTCCCAGAAAATCGATGTATCAGAAGTAAGCCTGATCAAATTCGCCCGTCTGTATGGTTTTGAAAAATATACAGAGCTGCGAAACGCTGTCCGTGAATACCTGCTTACAGAAAGCGGTGAAAACGCGGATAAAACCAGAAGAATCAACAGAGGGGAAAGAAAACCCGACTGTCTTCAGCAGTTCAGACAGGATATAAGCCGTAATATAAATGTTACTCTTTCGAGGGTGGACAGTTCGATTATTGAAAGATGTACAGATGAAATATTAGAAGCACAGGATATATATCTGTTCGGTCATGATGTTTCCAAGAGCTGTGCGGATTATTTTTCCAGGAAACTGAAAATTCTGCGTTTTAATTCACATACAGTGCTTCTTGGTGATGTATACGAAACGCGTTCGGTTCTGGCAAAACTCGCACCGACAGATTTTGTTGTGGTATTTTCCTTCAGGACATACTACAGTCCTACGCGGTCGGTAGTCGAAATGTGTCAGAAAAAGAACATAAAGATCATCGGAATAACCGACAGCAGCACTTCCCCTGCCTACATAGGTGCAGAGAATACGATTTTCTGCCAGACAATTGCGAAGAATACAGATATCTGTGATTTCAATACCATGTCAGCACCTATTGCGGTTATTGAATTGATACTTTTGCGCCTGGCAGAAAAAATGGGCGGCCGTATAAGTGAAATTATGAAAGAAATTAACGGAATAGGAAAATCGATTCACCAGTAAATAATAATTCCAGGATCAAAAGATACAAAACAGAGTTTAGACAGATAGCGAGGTTTTTATGCTGTATTTGCTGAAAAATGCTGATGTCTTTGCGCCGGAACACCTTGGAATAAAAGATATTCTGATCTGCGGCCGAAAAATAGTTTCTGTCAGATCAGAAATAACTTCAGATCTGCCGGAAGTCCAGACGCGTGACCTGAAAGGCGCAATGGTTATCCCCGGACTGATCGATATTCACGTTCATGTTACAGGCGGTGGGGGAGAAGCCGGGTTTTCGTCAAGAGTACCGGAATGCAGAATTTCGGAACTGGTTCAGAGCGGAGTGACAACGGTTCTTGGTCTTCTGGGTACAGATACTGTCACAAGGAGTCTCGAAAATCTGCTGGCAAAAGTCAGAAGCCTGGAGGAAGAAGGAATAACTGCTTATATGCTGACAGGAGGATACTGTTACCCTTCGCCAACACTGACCGGAAATATCATGCGGGATATTACTCTGATTGACAAGGTTATCGGTACCAAAATTGCTCTCTCGGATCACAGAAGTTCTTCTGTTTCAAAAGAAGAATTATCCAGGATATGTTCTGATACACGTGTGGGCGGCCTGATTTCCGGGAAACCAGGACTTGTCATCGCTCATATGGGGGACAGTCCCAGGCGGCTTGACCCGATTTACGAAATGCTTTCATATTCCGATGTGCCTGTGGGAAATATTCTTCCTACACATTGTTCAAGAAACATGAGCCTTTTTGAAGCTGCCTGCGAATATGCGGAAAAGGGAGGAAATTTCGATCTGACAGCTGCTTCGGCTGAAGAGACACAGGAGGACCATTTCGCTGCATTCTATGTCCATAAGGCACTTGAAAAAGGCGTAGATATTTCCCGGATAACGATCTCGAGCGATTCTTACGGAAGCCAGCCGGTGTTTGACAGCAGTCGGAACTGCATCGGGATAACATACGCAAAAGGGCTGCAGCTTCTGGAAGAACTGAAAAGGATGATCCGGTTTTACCGCATTCCTGTGGATCAGGCGCTCAGAACCATAACCGGCAATGCGGCAATGCGGCTTGGCCGGGCGGGAATTAAAGGCGTAATAGCCCCGGGAGCCGATGCGGACCTCGTTGTATTGAACGAGATATTTGAGATTACAGATGTTTATGCAGGTGGGCGTGAAGCCGTCAGGGAGAAAAAAGTTATCCTGAAGGGATACTATGATTGACAGAGTGGCTTTGCCTTCAGGAAGGAGGCTGTTGTGTGGAGATATATTCTTAAACGTCTGGCTATGATTATTCCTGTACTGATCGGGGTTACTTTATTCGTCTATCTCGTTCTCTCTCTTGCTCCGGGGGATCCTGTTCAGACTATTCTTGGGGATAAAGCTTCAGAAGAAGCGCAGGAACAGCTCAGGGCGGAGCTGGAGCTGGATAAACCGATTCTGATCCAATATCGGAATTATATGGTAAAAGCACTTCATGGAGATTTTGGTGTTTCATATAAAAATCAGGTGCCTGTCATGCAGCAGATCCTGGAGCGCTTTCCCAATACTCTGTTAATTGCCTGCGGAGCTATTCTGGTCTCGCTGATTCTTGGTATTCCAATAGGTATTATTTCTGCCAAAAGGCAGTATAGTTTTATTGATAACGCCGCAATGGTCGGCGCACTTATCGGCGTTTCGATGCCCGGATTCTGGATGGGGCTTCTGCTTGTAATCGTATTTTCCCTCAGGCTGAGGCTTCTGCCTTCCTCCGGAATGAATACGGAAAGCCTGCAGACCCTGCTTAAGAGCATGGTGCTGCCGGTCATTGCACTGTCTTCTTATTCTCTGGCCATGATTGCGAGAATGACAAGGAGTTCGATGCTGGAGGTCATCCGTCAGGATTATATCAGCACAGCGAGATCAAAGGGAATCAGTGAAAGACAGGTAACTACCAGGCATATGCTGAAGAATGCACTTATTCCGATCATAACTGCCGTCGGCCTTCAGTTTGGCTCACTGGTAGGCGGCTCTATTATGACAGAAACGGTTTTTTCGTGGCCGGGAATCGGGAGGCTGATCGTAGACTCGATTAAATCCAGAGATATACCTGTGGTTATGGGTTCGGTTATCTTTTTATCAATTGTTTTTTCCCTCGTAAACCTGTTTGTAGATCTACTCTATGGGTTTGTTGATCCACAGATTAAGGCACAGTACAAGAGTAAATAGCAGCAGAAAGCAAAGCGAAGCAATCGTTCAGGATTCAAAAAGCGCAGGGCGCGGAAAAAAGAAAATGAAAAGAAAATCGATTGACGCACAAAATGCCATATATGATGAAAATATGGTCTATCAGCAGAGGACCTTGTTTCAGGAAACCTGGCTTAGATTTAAAAGAAGCAGGGTTGCCATGTTCGGCCTGTATTTTCTTATTATACTGGTGATCATCTCCATTGTTACGATAATTCTGGATGTGGCAACGAATCGTGCCATATACAAACAGTTTGTTATTGAGCAGGATCTGGTCAACCGGCTGAAAGCTCCCGGAAACGGTCATGTTTTTGGAATGGATGAGTTCGGAAGAGATATACTGATGCGTCTTTTATGGGGCGCCAGATATTCATTGTTTATGAGTCTCCTCTCCATTACTTTTGCACTGATTGTCGGAGGCGCGCTGGGTGCCATCGCCGGTTTTTATGGGGGAAAAACAGATAACATAATTATGAGGTGCATGGATATTCTTCTTTCCATGCCGCCTATGCTTCTCGCACTGACAGTTGTTGCAGCTCTGGGAACTGCAACCATAAATGTGGTCATTGCCGTGGGTATATCCTTTGTCCCTTCTTTTGCCAGAGTTTTGCGGGCTTCCGTTCTGCAGGTAAAGGAAAAGGAATATATCGAAGCTGCAAAAGCGGTAGGGGCGAACGATTTCGAGGTTATCACAAAATTCGTTATACCCAATTCGCTTGCGCCTATTATAGTTCAGGGAACATTGGGTGTGGCCAATGCAATTCTGACGATTGCATCCCTTTCATTTGTCGGTCTGGGTGTGCAGGCGCCCATCCCTGAATGGGGTCAGATGCTTTCAAGTGCGCGTTCCTATATGAGAGAAGCCTGGCATATAACGGTGATACCCGGAATCGCCATCATGCTCACAATTCTGTCCCTTAATCTTATGGGAGACGGACTGAGGGATGCCATGGATCCGAAACTTAAAAACTGATAAATAACGGAGCGAAGGATGGGCGAAGAAAAAATATTAGAAATAAAAAACTTAATGGTTCAGTACAAGACACAGGAAGGTATTGTTGAGGCACTGAACGGGGCCAGTCTTTCGCTTAAGCGTGGACAGACCCTTGGACTGGTTGGAGAGACAGGTGCCGGCAAAACAACGCTTGCCAAAAGCGTGATGGGACTGATTCCCACGCCTCCGGGTGTCATTACCGGCGGCGAAATCTGGTTTGACGGCCTGAATCTCCTTGATATCAGTGAAAAAGACATGCGGAAAATCCGGGGTGCCAGAATTTCAATGATTTTCCAGGATCCTATGACTTCCCTGAATCCGGTCATGACCGTTGGAGAACAGATCGAAGAGGTGCTTAAAGCCCATGGTAAAAATGCCGGCGAAGCTATCGAGGAATCGTGCAAAATGCTGGAAATGGTAGGCATCCCAAGGGAACGTTCAACAGAGTACCCTCATCAGTTTTCAGGAGGAATGAAACAGAGGATTATTATCGCAATTGCTCTGGCCTGTAATCCCGAATTTCTTATCGCAGACGAACCTACCACTGCCCTGGATGTTACAATTCAATATCAGGTTCTGGTCATGATGCATAAACTGAAAGAACAGTTTAATACCTCTATGCTCCTGATAACGCACGATCTCGGCATAGTGGCCCAGAACTGCGATTATGTTGCTATCATGTATGCGGGAGAAATTGTTGAATATGGTACCTTAAGAGAAATCTTTAAAGATCCTAAGCACCCGTATACTCTGGGACTTTTCGGATCTATTCCCAGTCTTACTCAGGAAGTAAAAAGGCTTAAACCTATTGACGGCATGCCCCCGGATCCCACACATCTTCCAACCGGATGCAAATTTCATCCGCGCTGCAAAAATGCGACGGAGGAATGCAGGAACTGGAAATGCGAGAACTACTCTGTTGGCGGAGAACATATCGTGCGTTGTATTCTGTTTCGAGAAGATGTTGCGGAGGATTGAATATGTCGGAAATGAACGAAGCGATCCTTCGGGTTGAAAATCTGAAGAAATATTTTAAAACGAAAAACGGGTACCTTCATGCCGTGGATGATGTCAGCTTTTCAATTCAAAAAGGGAAAACCCTTGGCGTGGTTGGAGAGTCCGGATGTGGGAAGTCTACTCTGGGACGTACTATTCTGAGGCTGCATGAACCGACTGCAGGAAAAGTATATTTTGCGGGTGAAGATGTCGCTTCATTTAATAATCGCAAGCTGAAAAAAATCAGATCAGATATGCAGATAATCTTTCAGGATCCATATGCTTCGCTGAATCCCCGTATGACCATAAGCCAGACTCTGACATATCCCCTGGTGGTTCAGGGAATATTCTCGAAACGTGATACAGCAAAAATAGAGCGGAGAGTATCCGAACTGATGGATATGGTCGGTCTGGCAAAGAGACTGGTCAATGCATATCCCCACGAGCTGGATGGCGGGCGAAGGCAGCGTATAGGTATAGCAAGAGCGCTGGCAACAAACCCGAAATTTATCGTCTGTGACGAACCGGTATCCGCACTGGATGTTTCTATACAGGCCCAGATCCTGAATCTGATGCAGGATCTTCAGGAACAGCTTGATCTTACCTATCTGTTTATCACTCACAATATGAGTGTGGTAAAGCATCTTTCAGATCAGATTATTGTTATGTATCTTGGTCAGGTGGTCGAATTCTGTGAGGCAAAACGCCTGTTTGAAAATCCACAGCATCCGTATACGCAGGCCTTATTATCAGCGATACCGGTCCCCGATCCGGATTATCAGACCGAGCGTATTCTTCTGGAGGGCGAACTTACCAGTCCGATCAATCCCGCCCCCGGCTGCCGGTTTGCAAAAAGATGCCGTCTGGCACGGCCGGAATGCAGCGGAGGTGAGATTCCGGTGACAGAAACAGAGCCGAATCATCTGGTCAGATGCCTGAACTTCCGTTAAGGAGAGACAGTGCGCAAAACTTCATTTTGGAGATGTAACCTGTCACATTTAAAGCGGATTTCTCGCGTATAACGCGTTGAAATTATTACAAAGAAAACCATAAGAAAGGAGAATCGTATGAAAAAAATCCTGTCATTAGTAATGGCACTGGCACTCATCTGCACAACACTGGCTTTGCCGGTATATGCAGAAGATGCATCTCAGGGGGAGGTTTCTGATACACTGAGAATAGCGGTGGCGTCGGATATGACCTCCATGGATCCGCATGTCGGAAAAGAAATTGCCGCGGTTGTGGTTACGAATAATATTTTCGCGACCCTCCTGGCAAAAGATACCGAAGGAAATATTGTTCCATATATTGCCGAAAGCTGGGAAATGGTAGACGATACCACGATCGATTTCAAGATCCGTGAAGATATCACTTTCCATGACGGGAGCAAGCTGACCGCCGAAGATGTTGCATACTCTATAAACCGCGCCATCAACAGCGCATACGTAGCTTATATTATTGATTATGCCGAAAATGCAGAAGTACTTGATGATTACACTGTACGGCTGAATCTGAAGGCTCCCTTCCTGGGTTCACTCGTTAATCTGACCGTTCCGTTTACTGCAATCGTTCCGAAAGCGGTCGTGGAATCTGATCCTGATGGGTTCCTGGAGCATCCGATCGGCTGCGGCCCGTATGAATTTGTAGAATGGAGCCATGGGAATTACTGCAAACTGAAAGCATATGACGACTATTTCCTTGGAAAAGCAAAAACAGAAAATATCATATATCGAATCATACCTGAAGCTGCGCAGCGTACCATTGCACTGGAAAACGGCGAAGTAGATCTGGTATACGACCTTGCTGTCAACGATATTCCCATCATAGAGGACAATCCGGACCTTCAGCTTTATCAGAATGATTCCGTTACAACCTGGTATCTGGCACTTAATACACAGGACGAAGCATTGTCCAATGTCAAGGTCCGCCAGGCTATTGCAAAAGCAATTAATACACAGGAAATTATCGACAGTGTCATGTATGGTGCGGGTTCACCCGCTAATTCTCTGATACCGCCTTCTGTTATTGGTTATCCCGGTGAAGATATGCCTTATTTTGAGCAGGATATTGAAGGTGCAAAGCAGCTGCTTGAAGAAGCCGGTTACGGAGATGGATTGGATCTCGAGCTTGCCGTTGGCGAAGACGTCACCCGTGTGGCTATCTGTCAGGTTATCGCAGGACAGCTTTCCAAAATCGGGATCAACGTTGAGCTGAATGTCTGTGATATGTCTACCTATACATTCAGAGCGAATGATGGTGAATTCCAGATGATGCTTTTCTTCTGGATCTGCGCAGCCGGTCACGGTGACTATCAGATGTATTCACTGATCCACTCCTCACAGCAGGGTGCTGCAGGCAACCGCAGCTTCTATGCTAATGATGAAGCGGATACTTATATCATGAATGCACGCCAGACTATGGATGAGAATGTTGCTGTTGAAAACTACAGGAAACTTGAAGCGATTCTTGACGAAGAAGTACCGACAGTGGAGCTCTTCTATGGTAAGCTGAATGTTGGAGCAAGAACAAAAGTTGTTGATTTCAATATGGACAGAGCTGGCTACCACAATCTTGAAACTGTTATAGTCTATAAATAAACGAAACAGTACTTGCAGCAAAACAGGGCAGGCTCGCGAAGGGTCTGCCCTGTTTTACAATATACTTTTATTATCATTTTCAGATGGAGATCAGTATGAAATTGCAAAGGATGACCTGGCCTCAGGTGCAGGAGTATTTTAAAGAGAATGATACTGTCATTATCGGAACGGGAAGTCTGGAAAATCATGGTATGCATATGCCGCTGGGAACCGATGCGCTTGTGCCGGAAAAACTGATTGATCTTGTTGAGCAGCGATGTCGGATAATATCTGCACCGGTCCTTCCTTTCGGAAACTGTGACTATTTTTCAGACTTTCCGGGCACCATTTCTTTGGGAGATGAAGTATTAACGAGCGTACTGATGAAGATCGCCGAAGGCCTTTACAATGCCGGAGCACGTCATTTTATATATATTAACGGACACGGAGGAAACTGTTCGGCTATTGAAAATGTATGCTATGCTATGAGTAAAAAAAAGGCACTCAGTGCGATACTCAACTGGTGGGTAATGGCAGGGGAAATGAATCCTGAGTGGGCTGGCGGACATGGAGGCGGAGAAGAAACGGCTGCGATAATGTTTATTGATGAGAGCCTGATCGACCGAAGCGCCATGAAATCCGGTGACTTGAAAGATATCAGCAGTAAAATCAAGGCTGTTTCCATGAAGAATGCCAGATTTAAAAATGTGACCATTACAGTCCCTCGGGACATACATGCGGTTGCGCAGAATGGCTGGTATGGTCCGGATGATATTAATGATGCAAGCCCGGAATGGGGAGAGAAAATGCTGCATGCTCTTGCAGATTATATAGCAGAATTTACCGAAGAGTTTCGGAATGCACCTCTTTAATTTTCACTTCAGAACGGAATAAAAGAATGCCCGGCGAAGGGAAATATGAACGATCGATCTCGAGTATTCAGATGCTGCGGTATAAGACGGGAGCTGATATGAAACAGCCAAAAATGGGCGGGATATTCCTGCCGGAAAAGACACTGCCGGAGGAAAACGGTTTTTTTGAACAGATTTGCGGGAATGAAGGTGAAGTGGTCTTTACCATGTCAGGCAGATGCGGTACCTGCTTTGTACTGGATGATTTCGCTGATTCAGATCCGGTGAAAACAGCTTATATACCGCTTTATACCTGCGAGACAGCAGCCGCACCATTTGTTAAGGCGGGATATAAACTTCTTTTTTATGACGTTGACAAAAACCTGAATCCGATATTTCGCGAAGAAGTCATTCCGGAAATCAGTGTACTTTTTATATGCGGATACTATGGGTTTTGCCGCTACGATAAGGAATTTGTCAGGAAATGCCATGATCAGGGAATAATTATATACCAGGATGCGACTCATTCTGTTTTATCCGGAAACGGTATGGATCCCTGTGCCGATTATATAGCCGGAAGCTTTAGAAAATGGGCGGGCGTATATGCCGGCGGTTTTGCTCTGAAAAGAAACGGCCGGTTTTCAGGAAAGCTTTCCGAGCCGGAGAGCAGACATATGATGCTGCGCAGAAAGACGGTTGACAATATCGACGATGAGGCTTTCTGGGAAGCAGAGTATTATCTGCGAAAGATATTTGATCATTACGCCTCGGACGATATATCGGAGTATATTCTGCGCCATATGGATATAAAGCAGATCAGCACTTACAGGAGGGCCAATTATGCCGTCCTGCTGTCGGAGCTTTCTTCCCCGATGAGCCGTTTAAACATCGTATTTCCGGAACTGGGTCCGGAAGATGTCCCCAGTCATTTCAGCCTTTACTGCGATGACAGAGACTCTTTCTGCACATTTATGGAAGAACGCAGCGTCGTTGTGAAAAAGTTCTGGCCTGTCGGGCCGCAGGTTCCGGATCTTACGGATCATCCGGATGTCCGGTATATTTATGACCACATTGTGTCTCTTCCCTGTGATCAAAGGTATGGAGAAGATGAAATGAAGCAGCTGGCTGCATGGATCATGGAATATGACCTCATGAAAGCGGGATCCGGTGCATAATAACAATATGTTTCTCATCCCACCCGGATCTCATCCAGACTGTACCTGATCTCCTCATCCACAGAATCCTCCGCAGGCATCTCAAGCCAGGGATGGTCCTGTGGATCATAATAAACCGTTTCTCCGCCCTCGTACATAACTGTCTCCTTTTCTGCAGCTGTATTTTCATTACGTCAATGCTGCATGCCTGAATCAGTGCTTCTCTGCCATATGATCAGAGAACTAAAAGATGATTCACGGATTGTTCCGTGCTTTGCACTCCCGCAATCCGTGAATCATCTTTTTACATTAAAATCATTTTAGCATACATAATTCGGATTCACATATCCGTAGAGCCCATTCTTATAAGCAAAGAGCCAGCCGTCTTCGGAATAGCTTCCGTGTACAAGAATAGTCTCACCATTCTGCCAGCCTACATTCGGGATAATCTCACCGTTGGGAGTTCTCCGGAGTGTCAGGCATGCTGTGTCATCATAATGAACAACGTTGCATACGGTTCTCTGGATAAAGCAGCTAAGGTCATGAATCCTGTCATATCCGGCCTGCCCGCCTGCTACGTTCTGGAGATCTTTTTCATTCATCGCATCTGTCATTGTCTTTTCCTCCAAATTCTTTCTTTTGTATTCTGTCCTCTGTTGATAATCTCTCGGAATGCTTTAAGCTGTCCGAACCGTTTTCTATCATACCACATCCATTTTTTTAAGCAATATCTTTCACATTTTTTTAAGATTTTCAGGAGATATTTTTCTGACAACGCCGTTATTTCCCATGGTTGGAATCCACTCCTGTTGTGCATCGGAACAGCTTTCTTAAGCATCGGAAAGCTTAACCCACAAAGCATTCCAGCCTGCGGCCTCTGCCCCCTGTATATCTGCCTTCAGGTTATCCCCTATCATAATCGTGTCTTCCGGCAGGACCCCGCACCTCTTTTCATAGATGCGGAAAGCAGCCGGGTCAGGTTTTGAAACGCCAATATCGTCAGAGACAACGATATGCTTTTCAGGAATCCATCGTGTAAGACCAAGTGCATGGATCTTGTTCCACTGATGTTCTGAAGGTCCATTTGTCAGTACTCCTAAAAAGACTTTGCCTTCAGATCCGCTGAATTCCTTCAGAATTTCTTCAAACCGGGGAATCAGGTGAATGCAGCCCTGCTCTTTCTCGTACGTTCCTTCAAAGAGAAGCGCTTCCTCTTCCGTCAGCTGAATTCCGCATTCTGAAAAGCTCCTGAGCGTCCGTCGGATCAGCATCTCATTCATGCCAATCTCCCCTGAAACCCTTCTCAGATACTCCTCTTCAACAAACACGCGGCTGATTCGAAACAGGTCAGAACCTTCAGGCCAGCCGCTTTCATTCACAATTCGATTGTGAAAGCACTTCTGATAGGCTCGTATATATGGATCCGAGCGAAGATACAGCGTATCGTCCACATCAAACACAAAATTCCGGAAGGGTACTTTTCTCAAAAAAGCTGCTGCCTCTTCTGCCGACAAAGGCCCATTGAACTTTTCGGACATTCAACATCATCCTCCCGCCGCATTTCTCAATCGTACCTGTTCTCAGATCTCCACAATATTCACAGGATTACCATGTTCCTGAATCACTTTCACCAGATCCGCAGCCTTAAGCCATACCGTTGCCGTATTATCATTTGGATGTACGCCGACAGGACCGTTTCCAAAGGCCGCATCGAGATATAAAGTCACCTTCCGCTCCTCATCACTGAGCAGACCGAGAGGAGAAACAGCTCCCGGGATCAGTTTCATAATGCTCATCAGATCATCCGCAGAGGCGAAGGACAGATTACGCAATCCATGTTTTTTCCTGAATTCTTTCAGATCCACCCGTTTGTCTCCCCTGACTGTGATCAGGTAATAATTTCGTTTCTTATCGTCCCGGACAAACAGATTCTTTGCGTCGCAGTCGGGATATGGAAGTTCGACAGCGTCCAGCTCTTCCATATTGAACACCGCCTCGTGCTCTGTTATCTCGTAGGTGATACCCTGTGTTGTCAGATAATCATATGTTTCCTGTTTTGTCATTTTACTCCTCCGATCCGCTGCTTCATCACCCAGGCAAAAGCCTTCGCTGTTCTTATATCTGCATCCCTGAAGTGATTTCCCTGATTCCATTCCAATGTTGTGTTGATCCCCAGATCCTTCAGCAGGGCAGATGTTTCACGGATCCGTTCTCCTACGGTGCACATCACAGGATTCCGTGTTTTCTCTTCCCTGTCACCCAGGCTGAGATATACATAATCAGTGTGAATGCTGTTCCCGCGCATATATTCCAAAAAGCCGGGGAACCACACTGAAGGGGATGCTGCTGCCGCGCCCGCAAATACGTCGGTCTGATATACCGCCCATAAGGCAAAAAGCCCTGCCAGTGAATATCCTCCGATGATGTAAGACTTATCCGTATCAGTACAGATTTCCAGCACCTCTGCCAGAGTATCCGCCGCACCGCTGCCAAAATCCTCTTTACCGAATACAGCCGGTGACGGCCAGGGGGATAGATCTCTGTTCCAGTTTTCTGTCCTGAAGGCGGTCAGGCAAAAATCCGACCCCGCCAGCTTCTTTATCTCCGCTGTCTCGGACTTGATTCCCTCCAGGTCGTGGTCATCAACCATCTGGATCAGAACAATGGAAGCATCAGGATTTCCGTATACAGTCATATTCCGTCACGCCGCTCCTCCCCATTGATGATATCGATTATCTCCTCCAGTGTCCCGGCAAACCGGATCCCTTTCTGCTTTTCTGCTGATGATAACTCTGTATCGATCATGTGCTGCAGGAGTTTATGCAGCGCATCATAATAACCATTCACATTATAAATGACACAGGGTGCTTTAAGGTGTCCAAGCGTCACCATGGACATCACTTCCGAAATCTCCTCTAATGTACCTGTCCCGCCGGGGAATGCAATGAAGGCATCGCCCAGTTCAATCATTTTCGCTTTGCGTTCCGGCATGTCTTTTGTAACGATCAATTCAGTTATCGCATCATAGTCCAGGCCCATATCAATGAAGAACTGAGGCTCTACGCCTGTTACCGTGCCGCCGGCTGCCAGCACGCTCTCGGCCAGTTCACCCATCAGTCCGCATTTTGAGCCTCCGTAAACCAGATTATGATGATTTTCGCCAATCCACTTTCCCAGTTCTTTGACTGCTGTTTTGAGCCGAAAATCATTTCCTTCGTTCGAGCCAAGATATACCGTTATATTCATAGGATATTCTCCTTCTGCTTCCTTTGCAGTTCCTTTCACAGAAATGCTCCATGACATGTCTGCCGGAAAATCATAGCACAAATCCATGAACAATTCCACCTTACAGAAGAAGAGATCATTCAGCAGCGCTGTTCAGATTGCAGTTCAGCACAAAATGCTCCGCAAGTGACAGGTTTTTATGTTCAGGGGGATGGAAAATGCCGGGAAATCATGATAATCTTTATGCGTAACTGTTCCGAATCATGCGAAAATCGGAAAAACAGACACATCGGGCTTGTTGGAAGGGGGACAATTTGATGCGG
>Ga0310695_10010641_pt1 | contig 13384 bp, 10 predicted proteins | sample RumenRJG_04DNA_FD_203882 | JGI IMG/M metagenome (GOLD analysis project Ga0310695, IMG submission 203882) | Bovine rumen microbial communities from Lethbridge, Alberta, Canada - RJG_04 (v2) (version 2) | ecosystem: Host-associated > Mammals > Digestive system > Stomach > Rumen | place: Canada...
AGCCGCCCTCCATCAGTTGTGAGGATGAACCGAACACCATATTGTTGGGATCCTCCGGGGTCTCCCGCATATCCCGGCAGGCCTCCAGCAGCTTCACAAAAGCATCGTTGTCAAAATCGCACTTGCCGCTCTTCCAGTCGATGGCGCTGCGGAGAAAGCGGCTGGCGCTCTCCCGCAGGAAGTAGTCCCGGGTCAGGTTGTACATGACCATGCTGCCCTGGGGCGTCTCCCGGTCTATGCGCCGGTAGGTGTCATAGTCCCAGCCCCAGACCTTGCCGAAGCGCTCCTGCAGGCCGTAGCGGGTCTCAATGGAGAAGCGGCTGCCCAGCAGATACAGGCCACCCAGGTCGTTTTGCAGCATGGGTGCGATGACGATATCTTCCGGGCGGATATCCGGGTCGTCGGCAATGAAGTCCTCGCCCAGGTCCCGCAGCAGGCCCTTGCGCGCGAAGGGGAAGGGCGACAGGCTCCAGTTGGAGAACAGCAGCATGTCCGGGCACTCCCCGGCCAGGATCCTGGTGTTGAGCTTCAGCTTCGCCTGCTCGGCGTTGAGGGTTCCGCCCTCGCTGAGATCCTCCAGCTGCACGAAGCTGTCGGTGCTCCAGGCATTGAAGGCCGACACCTCCCGGACCAGATTGGCGTTGGCCATGGCAAAGTCGATCTGCGCTCCCTCCGTATTCATGGGCAGCACGCCCAGCGTCAGCTTGGTACGCGGCTTCAGCTCCGAGGGCCGGGCCGGGACCATGCGCAGAGGATCGGCGAAGCCCGTCAGCAGATAGCTGCCGTCCTGCCGGGCCTTCACATCCAGCAGGCCGCTGACGCCGAGGCCGCATTCCTCCCAGATCACCAGGGGATCGGCGCTGCCATCGGTCTGGACCCGCTCGATGCCCGTATCCCGGATCAGCAGGAAAGGCGCCGTGTCGTCGCCCCTGCAGAGCTGGCCCCGCTCATAGCGAAACAGCTCCCGGAAGTCACCGTTCTCCACATCGATGGCGCTGACACTGCCGCCTCCCTGGTCGCTTTCCTCTATGTAGTAAAGCACGCCGTCGCTGCCGGTGAGCAGCTGTCCGGCCCACTCCGCGTGGGGGATCTCCGCCAGGCCCGTCCCCTGCTCATCGTAAACGCGCAGGCAGTCGCTGCAGTTGAGGACCAGCCGCTCCCTGTCGGTGGAGAAAGCACGAGGAATGCTGCCCGAGGGCAGCTCGGCTTCGATGCTGCTGCACACATTCCCGCTGCCGTCGATCTGCACGAAGCGGGTGGACCAGTCGTTTCCGTCACGGAGCTCCTCGCAGATCCAGATCCCCCGGTCCGCGGCGCTGGCGCCGCACACCTGATTTGCCGTGTCATAGACGGTCTCATCGTCAAGGAGCAAACGCCAGCCGTCCCAGTTGTTATAGATCCGGTATTCCTTCCCGTCAAAAGAAAGCGTCGTCTGCGTCCCGTCGCCCTCGCAGGGCTCCAGCCGATAGCAGCCGCCCCGGCCGATCCAGTCTCCCGTTTTCGCGTCCACGCCCGGCACCGTCAAAGTCTGGATTTCGGCGCTTTCCTTCCCTTTGCCGCAGCCGGCCAGCGTCAGGAGCAGCAGGAGCGCCAGCAGCAGCGCGATCCATCGTTTCATATCCGTTTCCTCCGTATTCATGCCTTCACTTTATAAATGCGGCGAACAGCCAAAATGTTTCACAGAAAAGCAAAAAAGCCGGACAGGAACCGTTTCGATCCCTGTCCGGCTCGATCCTATGATATCACATAGAAGATCTTCCGTTTCTTAATCTTTCTTAAATCACAGATCCAGCTTCAGATCGTTCTCCTTGATCCAGCCCCACTTGCGCAGGGGGATGGCGAAGAGCCAGGAGAGGATGGCCGGCAGCACGAAGGAGACGAGCACCAGGCCCAGCCAGTCGAAGCCGGTGATGGCCGCCTTGGCGCCGGAGGCGATATCCGCCACCCAGCCGGAGTACACGCCGATCTGCCCCACCAGGCCGCAGGTGCCCATGCCGGAGGAGATGGCGGAGCCGTTCATCTGCAGGCGGAAGATGCAGGTGGCGACGGGTCCGGTCACCGCCGCCGCCAGAGTGGGCGGGATCCAGATCCGGGGATTGCGCACGATGTTGCCCATCTGCAGCATGCTGGTGCCCAGCCCCTGGGCCACCAGGCCGCCCCAGCGGTTTTCCCGGAAGCTCATCACCGCAAAGCCCACCATCTGGGCGCAGCAGCCCGCCACCGCGGCGCCGCCGGCAAGGCCAGTCAGGCCCAGGGCCGCGCAGATGGCCGCGCTGGAGATGGGCAGGGTCAGCACGATACCCACCACCACGGACACGATGATGCCCATGAAGAAGGGCCGCAGCTCCGTGGCCCACATGATGGCCTGTCCGAAGGCGGAGGCCGCCTTGCCCACAGGGGCCGCGATCAGCGCCGCCAGGCCCACGCCCGCCAGGATGGTGACGATGGGGGTGACCAGGATGTCGACCTTGGTCTCCTTACTGACCGCCTTGCCCACCTCCGAGGCAAAGATGGCCACGAAGAACACCGCCAGCGGACCGCCGGCGCCGCCCATGGCGTTGGTGGCGAAGCCCACGGGGATCAGGGAAAAGAGCACCATGGGCGGGCACTGCAGGGCTGTGCCGATGGCCACCGCCATGCCCGGGCCCACCATAGCCGAGGCCAGGCCGCCGATGGTATATTTGACCGCGCCGTCCCCGGAGCCCAGGGTCACGATCACGGCTTTGAGAAAGCCCACGTTGAACTGGCTGCCGATGGTGTTGAGGATGGTCCCCACCAGCAGCGTACAGAACAGGCCCTGCGCCATGGCGCCCATGGCGTCCACAAAATAGCGCTTGGCCGAAAAGACGATGTTTTTCCGTTTCAAAAAGGCGCGCAGCTTATCCATGTCAGCCCCTCCAAAAGCAGAAGATTTGCCGGGATTTTTTGACGCTATTATAGTTTCCCGGGCGGCCAATGTCAACGCAGAAGAATGCCAAGTTTGTAACATTTACCAGCCGTTCAGCAAAGTGCAAAAAAGCCCGGGCGGAAAAGCGGGGAAAAATGTGTCGTTCGGTGCATTGACACAAAGCCTCTCTATTTGATAAGATAATCTTGCATGTGAGAGCATGATTTTCAGCAGAAACTACGCGGCAACTGGCAGAGGTTCATGGGTCACCATGAGGGAACCGCGCGGGATAGTGTCGACTGCCTGGGCGGACTCTTTTCTTAAGGGAATCAGTCTGTCCTTTTGTTTTTACGGATGGGAGGAGTGCGCTTTGAGAATCATCGGGATTTCCCCTGCCGGCGGCAGAGCCCTGCGCCCCGCTGCCTGTCTGCGCCCCGCTCTGCACAACAATTTGATCGCACGGCCTGAGGGCCTTGCCTTGTCCGCTTACCGGATCCCGGGCGTAGCATGAAATGCTGCGTCGAAACGGTCAAGCGGATTTTTTGTTTTTCAAAAATTTAAATCATTTTTGCAAGGAGGACATTCACCATGGAAAAAACCGTTCAGCTGTATGAGGGCAAGGCCAAGAAGGTCTACGCCACCGACGATCCGAATCTGGTCATCGTCTCCTATAAGGACGACGCCACCGCCTTTGACGGCACCAAGCGCGGCACCATCGTGGGCAAGGGCTCCATCAACAACCGCATGACCAACTATCTGATGCAGCTTCTGGAGAAAAACGGTATCCCCACCCATTTCGTGGAGGAGCTCAACGACCGGGAGACCGTGGTGAAGAAGGTCCGCATCGTCCCGCTGGAGGTCATCATCCGCAACATCTCCGCCGGTTCCTTTGCCAAGCGCTTCGGCGTGGAGGAGGGCATCGTATTTGACGAGCCTACCATTGAGTTCTCCTACAAGAACGACGAGCTGCACGATCCCCTCATGAACGCCTATCACGCCATCGCCCTGAAGCTGGCCACCCGGGAGGAGATCGAGCAGATCAAGGCCATGGCCTTCAAGATCAACGCCATCCTCAAGGAGTACTTCCTGCACCTGAACGTGAAGCTGGTAGACTTCAAGCTGGAGTTCGGCCGTCTGCCCGACGGCAGCATCGTCCTGGCTGACGAGATTTCCCCCGACACCTGCCGCTATTGGGACGCCACCACCAACGAGAAGCTGGACAAGGACCGCTTCCGCCGGGACCTGGGCGGCGTGGAAGACGCCTACAACGAGATGATGCGCCGGGTCTTCGGCGAATAAACGGAGTACGCTATGACAGGCAACAAGGACGGCTACCTCTCCCCGCTTTCCACCCGCTACGCCAGCGAGGAGATGCAGCGGCTGTTTTCGGAAAACTATAAGTTCCGCACCTGGCGGCGGCTCTGGATCGCCCTGGCCAGGGCCGAGCAGCAGCTGGGCCTTGGCATCACGGACGAGCAGATCGCCCAGCTGGAGGCCTACAAGGACGACATCAACTACGAGGTGGCCGAGGCCAGGGAAAAGATCGTACGCCATGACGTGATGAGTCATGTCTACGCCTACGCCCGGCAGTGCCCGGAGGCCGCCGGGATCATCCACCTGGGCGCCACCAGCTGCTATGTAGGCGACAATACCGACGTGATCATCATGCGGGAGGCTTCCCGGCTGATCCTGCGCAAGGCGGCCCAGGTCATCCGCAATCTCGCGGCCTTTGCCGAGCAGTATAAAGATCTGCCCTGCCTGGCCTACACCCATCTGCAGCCGGCCCAGCTCACCACTGTGGGCAAGCGGGCCACGCTCTGGATCAACGAGCTCATCTACGACGTGGAGAATCTGGAATTCCAGCTGAGCAGGCTGCAGCTGCTGGGCTCCAAGGGCACCACCGGCACTCAGGCCAGCTTTATGGAGCTGTTCGGCGGCGACGAGGAAAAAGTCAAGAAGCTGGAGGAACTGATCGCGGCGGACATGGGCTTTGAGGGCTGCGTCCCCGTCTCCGGACAGACCTACTCCCGCAAGGTGGATTCCTATTTTCTCTCCGTGCTCTCCGGCTTTGCCCAGAGCGCCTATAAATTTGCAAACGACCTGCGCATCCTCCAGTCCTTTGAGGAGATGGAGGAGCCCTTTGAGAAGAACCAGATCGGCTCCTCTGCCATGCCCTACAAGCGCAACCCCATGCGCAGCGAGCGCATCTGCGCCCTGGCCCGCTATGTGATCAGCGATTCCCTCAACCCCGCCATCACCGCCTCCACCCAGTGGTTTGAGCGGACACTGGACGACAGCGCCAACAAGCGCATCGCCGTGTCCGAGGCTTTCCTGGCGGTGGACGCCATTTTGAACATCTATATGAACGTCAGCGCGGGCCTCGTGGTCTATGAACAGGTGGTCCGGCGCCGGGTGATGGAAAAGCTGCCCTTTATGGCCACCGAGAACATCATGATGGAATCGGTCAAGCGGGGCGGCAACCGGCAGGAGCTGCATGAGATGATCCGGGTCTACTCCCACGAAGCCGCTGCCAAGGTCAAGCTGGAGGGCGGCGCCAACGATCTGATCGACCGCATCGCCGCGGATACGCGCATCCCCCTGAGCAAGGACGAGATCCTGGCCGAGCTGGACCCGGCCAAGTACATCGGGCGCAGCCCCTCCCAGGTGGAGGAGTTCCTCGCCCAGGTGGTCCGGCCTGTGCTGGACCGCTACGCGGGAGACGAGCTGAGCGCCCAGCTGAGTATATGAACGGAGGAACGCTATGAAAAAAGTCGGCCTTGTGATGGGCAGCAAAAGCGATCTGCCCACTGTGGAAAAAGCCGTCGAGCAGCTGAAGGCCTTCGGCGTGCCTGTGACCGTGCGGGTCCTGTCCGCCCACCGCTGCCCCGATGAGGCCCGGGCCTTCGCCGCGGCCGCCCGGGAAGAGGGCTTCGGTGTGCTGATCGCCGCCGCCGGGATGGCGGCCCATCTGGCCGGGGCTCTGGCCGCGAACACCACCCTGCCCGTGATCGGCATTCCCCTGCGCGCCGCCGGCTCCGACGGCACCGACGCGCTGCTCAGCACCGTAATGATGCCCTCCGGCATCCCGGTGGCCACCGTTGCCATCGACGGGGCCAAGAACGCGGCCCTGCTGGCAGTGGAGATCCTGGCCGTCTCCGACGAGGCGCTGGCGCAAAAGCTGGCCGCCTTCCGGGCGGAGGACACCGCCAAGACCCTGGCCGCGGACCGGGAGATTTCCGCGAAATACAATTGATTCTTTTGGAGGACCCAAGTATGCTTCTTTTCACCGCGCGCACTGAGCGCGTTTACGCCTGATGGGCGGCTTCTTCGGCGCAGTATCCCGCCGTGATGTGGTACTGGACGTTTTCTTTGGCGTGGACTATCACAGCCACCTGGGCACACGCAACGCGGGCATGACCATCTGGAGCAAGGAAGAGGGCTTCCAGCGGCAGATCCATTCCATCAGCAATTCCCCCTTCCGCAGTAAATTTGAAAAAGACCTGCCGGACTTCAAGGGCACCAGCGGCATCGGCTGCATCAGCGACGCCGAGCCCCAGCCCCTGCTGGTCCGCTCCCACCTGGGGCTTTACGCCATCAGCACCGTGGGCATCGTCAACAACATGAACGAACTGCTGGAGACCTATTTTTCCGGCCGCGGCAATCAGTTCATGGCCATGAGCTCCGGCGACATCAACAGCACCGAGTTCGTGGCGGCGCTGATCAACGAAAAGGACGATCTGGTGGAGGGCATCCGCCATGCCCAGGACGTGATCGACGGCTCCATGACCATCCTGCTGCTCACCTCCGGGGGCGAGATCATCGCCGCCAGGGACCGGATGGGCCGTCTGCCGGTGCACATCGGCAAAAACGACGAGGGCTACTGCGTATCCTTTGAGTCCTTCGCCTACCACAAGCTGGGCTATCAGAACGAGTATGAGCTGGGTCCGCGGGAGATCGTAAAGATCGGCGTTGACGGTTACACGACCCTCTCCCCCGCCGGGGACAAGATGAAGATCTGCGCCTTCCTGTGGACCTATTACGGTTACCCCAACTCCAACTATGAGGGCGTCAACGTGGAGGTCATGCGCTACAAGAACGGCGAGATCATGGCCCGGGACGAGGAAGCCAGGGGCACCATGCCGGACGTGGACTATGTGGCCGGCGTGCCGGACTCCGGTCTGCCCCACGCCATCGGCTATGCCAACCGCAGCCACAAGACCTTCGCCCGGCCCTTTGTCAAGTATACCCCCACCTGGCCCCGGTCCTTTATGCCCGCCAACCAGGACGTGCGTGACCAGGTGGCCAAGATGAAGCAGATCCCCGTGCCCGAGCTCATTGAGGGCAAGAAGCTGCTGTTCGTGGACGACTCCATCGTCCGGGGCACCCAGCTGCAGGGCACCGTGGACTTCCTGTATGAGTCCGGCGCGGCGGAGGTGCACATGCGCTCCGCCTGCCCGCCCATCATGTTCGGCTGCAAGTACCTGAACTTCTCCCGCTCCACCTCCGACATGGACCTGATCACCCGGCGCATCATCCGGGAGCTGGAGGGCAAGGAGGGCGAGAAGCACCTGGATGAGTATGCCGACAGCTCCACCGAGCGCCATCAGTGCATGCTGAAGGCCATCTGCGAGAAGCTGGGCTTCGACTCTCTGGGCTACCAGTCCCTCAGCGGGCTGCTGGAATCCATTGACCTGGACCCGGAAAGGATCTGCACCTATTGCTGGAACGGAAAGGAATAAGACCATGTCCAACTCCCATTCTGCCTCCTACGCCGCGGCCGGCGTGGATATCGAAGCCGGCTACCAGGGCGTCAAACTGATGAAAAAGCACGTGCAGCGCACCATGATCCCCGGCGTCGTGTCCGACATCGGCGGCTTCGGCGGTCTCTTTGCCCCGGATGTGCGCGGCATGACGGAGCCGGTGCTGGTCTCCGGCACCGACGGCGTGGGTACCAAGCAGCGCATTGCCCAGCTGATGGGCGTACACGACACCGTGGGCATCGACTGCGTGGCCATGTGCGTCAACGACATCATCTGCTGCGGCGCCAAGCCCCTGTTTTTCCTGGACTATATCGCCATCGGCAAGAACATCCCCGAAAAGGTGGCCTCCCTGGTGGCGGGCGTGGCCGAGGGCTGCGTGCGCGCCGGCTGCGCGCTCATCGGCGGCGAGACCGCCGAGCATCCCGGCACCATGGCCCCTGAGGACTACGATCTGGCGGGCTTCTCCGTGGGCATCGTGGACAAAGCGAAGATCCTGGACAACAACAGTATGCAGCCGGGCGACGTGGTCCTGGCCCTGCCCTCCTCGGGCCTGCACTCCAACGGCTACTCCCTGGTGCGCAAGGTCTTCGACGTGGAGCGCGCGGACCTGGGCAAGGTCTACGACCTGCTGGGCAAGCCCCTGGGCGAAGTGCTGCTGACCCCCACGGAGATCTACGTCAAGCCCGTGCTGGCCATGCTGGAGGCGGCGCAGGTCCGCGGGCTGAGCCACATCACCGGCGGCGGCTTCTATGAGAACATCCCCCGCGCCGTGCCCGACGGGCTCTGCGCGAAGATCGACAAGGCCGCCATCCGCAGCCCCGCCATCTTCTCTCTGCTCCGGGAGCTGGGACAGATCCCCGAACGGGACATGTTCAACACCTACAACATGGGCGTGGGCATGGCCGCCGTGGTGAGCCGGGACAGCGCGGACGCCGCGCTGAACGCCCTGGCCGCCGCGGGCTGTGCGGCCTATGTACTGGGCGAGATCGTCTCCGGCGAGGAGAAGGTGCAGCTATGCTGACGAAGGCACGCATCGCCGTGCTGGTCTCCGGCGGCGGCACCAATCTGCAGGCGCTGATCGACGCGCAGCAGCGCGGCGAGCTGCAAAGCGGCGAGATCGTCCTGGTCATCTCCAACAAGCCTGGCGCTTATGCCCTGCAGCGGGCGGAGAAGGCCGGGATCCCCGCCCTGACCATCACCCGGAAGGACTGCGGCAGCGCCGAAGCCTTTGAGGCCGCCCTGCTGGCCGCATTGGAAGAAAACCATATCGACCTGATCATCCTGGCGGGTTTCATGAGCATCCTCAGCGCCGACTTTACCCGGCGCTACCCTGACCGCATCCTCAACGTTCACCCCTCGCTGATCCCCTCCTTCTGCGGCAAAGGCATGTACGGCCTGCGGGTCCACCAGGCAGCCCTGGACTACGGCGTCAAGGTCACCGGGGCCACGGTGCACCTGGTCAATGAGATCCCCGACGGGGGCCGCATCCTGCTGCAGAAGGCCGTAGCCATTCTGCCGGAAGACACGCCCGAGACCCTGCAGCGCAGGGTCATGGAGCAGGCGGAATGGATCCTGCTGCCCCAGGCGGCGGAGATGCTCTCCGCCAATATCGTAAAGGAGAAACGCCATGACTGACTTTCTGGATTTTCTGAGAAGCAATCCCTATCCCGGCCGCGGCATCGCCGTGGGCAAGGACCGGGTCTACTATTTCATCATGGGCCGCAGCGCCAACAGCCGCAACCGGATCTTTTCCCTGACCGAGGACGGCATCCGCACCGAGGCCCACGACCCCTCCAGGATGGAGGATCCCAGCCTGATCATCTATCACCCGGTGCGCAAAACCGAGGCGGGCCTGATCGTCACCAACGGCGACCAGACCGACACCATCCGGGACGCGGGCGACTTCCGTCAGGCCCTGATGACCCGGGAATACGAGCCGGACGAGCCCAACTTCACGCCCCGCATCTCCGCCATGCTCTATCCCTGCGGCGGCTTTGAGCTGTCCATCCTCAAGCACAAGGACGGCCGCTGCCTGCGGGAGTTCTTCTGCTATGAGGGCTGCGACGAGGGCAAGGGCTACTTCATCAGCACCTATCAGGGCGACGGCTCTCCCCTGCCCAGCTTCGCGGGCGAGCCCCTGGAGATCGACATGCCCGAGCCCGAAGCCGTATGGGCGGCACTGAACAAGGACAACAAGGTTTCCCTTTACGCCAACGTCAAGGGCGAAGTGAAACTGTTCAATAAGAATCTGGGAGATTGAGGATATGAAGGAATTTGAACTGAAATACGGCTGCAACCCCAACCAGAAACCGGCGAAGATCTATATGAAGGACGGCACCGAATTGCCCGTCACCGTGCTCAACGGCCGCCCGGGCTACATCAACTTCCTGGACGCGCTCAACTCCTGGCAGCTGGTCAAGGAGCTGAAGGAGGCCACCGGTCTGCCCGCCGCCGCGTCCTTCAAGCACGTCTCCCCCGCGGGCGCCGCCGTGGGCCTGCCCCTGAGCGAGACGGACAGACACATCTATTTCGTGGATGAAAACGCGCAGCTCAGCCCCATCGCCTGCGCCTACATCCGGGCACGGGGCGCGGATCGGCTCTGCTCCTACGGCGACTGGGCCGCCCTCAGCGATATGTGCGACGCCGCCACCGCCGCCTATCTGAAGGACGAGGTGTCCGACGGCGTTATCGCCCCCGGCTACACCGAGGAGGCCCTGGCCATTCTGAAAACCAAGAAAAAGGGCAATTATAACGTGGTGCAGATCGACCCCGCCTACGTCCCCGCCTCACAGGAGTGCAAGGACGTGTTCGGCGTCACCTTTGAGCAGGGGCACAACGATCTGCGTATCGACGAGGCCATGCTCCAAAATATCGTCACCGCCAACAAGGAGCTGCCCAAGCAGGCGAAGATCGATATGATCGTGGCCCTCATCACCCTGAAATACACCCAGTCCAATTCCGTCTGCTACGTGAAGGACGGGCAGGCCATCGGCGTGGGCGCCGGCCAGCAGAGCCGCATCCACTGCACCCGCCTGGCCGGCAGCAAGGCGGACAACTGGTATCTGCGCCAGCACCCCAAGGTGATGGGTCTGCAGTTCGTGGACGGCATCCGCCGCCCGGATCGGGACAACGCCATCGACATCTACACCTCTGACGAGTATGAGGACGTGCTGGCCGAGGGCGCCTGGCAGAAGATCTTCAAGGTCAAGCCGGAGGTGCTGACCGCCGAGGAAAAGAAGGCCTGGATCGCCACCCAGTCCGGCGTGACCGTGGGCAGCGACGCTTTCTTCCCCTTCGGCGACAATGTGGAGCGGGCGCGGAAATCCGGCGTGCAGTATATTGCCGAGCCGGGCGGCTCCATCCGGGACGACAATGTGATCGAGACCGCAGACAAGTACGGCATGTGCATGTGCTTTACAGGCATCCGTCTCTTCCATCACTGATGCAGACCAGGAGGGTATGATATGAACATTCTGGTAGTGGGCGGCGGCGGCCGCGAGCACGCCATCATCAAAAAGCTGCGGGAAAACAACTCCGTCAAGCTGATCTTCTGTCTGCCCGGCAACGGCGGCATCGCGGAGGAAGCCGACTGCGTCCCCATCGCCGCCACGGAGCTTGACGGGGTCATCGACTTTGCCGGGGCCCATGACATCGACTTTGCCGTGGTGGCCCAGGACGACCCCCTGGCCCTCGGCTGCGTGGACAGGCTCCACGCTCTGGGCATCCCCTGCTTCGGGCCCGACGCCAAGGCGGCGCGGATCGAGTCCAGCAAGGTCTTCGCCAAGAACCTGATGAAAAAGTACGGCATCCCCACGGCGGATTACGAGGTCTTCGAGGACCCCGCCGCGGCGCTGGCGTATCTTTCCGGCGCCAAATATCCCATCGTCGTCAAGGCCGACGGCCTGGCCCTGGGCAAGGGTGTGCTGATCTGCCAGGATCAGGAGGAGGCCAAAGCGGCCATCCGCCAGATCATGGAGGACCGGGCCTTCGGCGACGCGGGCAGCCGCGTGGTCATCGAGCGCTTCCTCACCGGGCCGGAGGTGTCCGTGCTGTCCTTTACCGACGGCAAGACCATCCGCCCCATGATCTCCTCTATGGACCACAAGCGGGCAGGTGACGGCGATACCGGCCTCAACACCGGCGGCATGGGCACCGTAGCCCCCAACCCCTACTACACGCCGGAGATCGCGGACCAGTGCATGGAGCGCATCTTCCTGCCCACCATCCGGGCCATGCAGGCCGAGGGCTGCCCCTTCAAGGGCTGTCTGTATTTCGGCCTGATGCTCACCGAGGAGGGCCCCATGGTCATCGAGTACAACTGCCGCTTCGGCGATCCGGAGACCCAGGTGGTCCTGCCCCTGCTGAAAAGCGATCTGCTGACCATCATGCAGGCGGTGGAGAACGAGACCCTGGACCGGGTCAAGGTGGAGTGGTCCGAGGGTGCGGCGGCCTGTGTGATCCTGGCCTCCGGCGGCTACCCGGTGGCCTATGAAAAGGGCAAGGCCATCAGCATCCCCCGGGATCTGCCCGAAAACGTCACCGTATACCACGCGGGCGACAAGCTGACCAACCAGGGTCTGGTCACCTCCGGCGGCCGGGTCCTGGGCGTCACCGCCACGGCGGACACGCTGCGGCAGGCCCTGGACGACGCCTACGCCGCCGCCGGACAGATCCACTTTGACGGCGCCTTCATGCGCAGCGATATCGGCAGGCGGGCGCTGGCCGTATTGGAGGGCTGAGCATGGTCTATCGGGTATTTGTGGAAAAGAAGCCCGGCGTCTCGCCGGAGGCCGCTTCCCTGCTGGCCGACTGCCGGGACTTCCTGGGCATCCGGAATTTAAAGGATATCCGCGTCCTCAACCGCTACGACGTGGAAAACATCGACGCTTCGCTGTTTGCCTATGCGCGCAGCACCGTTTTCTCCGAGCCCCAGCTGGATCTGGTCAGCGATGAGGCGGACCTGGACGGCGCGGACTGCGTCTTTGCCGTGGAGCCCCTGCCCGGCCAGTTCGACCAGCGGGCCGACTCCGCCGCTCAGTGCATCCAGATGCTCCATCCCGGGGACCGGCCCATCGTCCACTCCGCCAAGGTCTACGCCCTGTACGGCGCCCTGCGGCAGGCGGATATCGACAGCATCAAGCACTACGTCATCAACCCCGTGGAGAGTCGGGAGGCCGCTCTGGACAAGCCCGACACTCTGCGGATCGACTATGCCCGGCCCGCCGCCATCGAGACCATCGAGGGCTTTACCGCCATGGACGAGGCGGCACTGGCCGCTCTGCTGGACCGGCTTGGTCTGGCCATGGACCTGGACGATCTGAAATTCCTGCAGGTCTATTTCCGGGACACCGAAAAGCGGGATCCCACCATCACGGAGATCCGCGTGGTGGACACCTACTGGTCCGACCACTGCCGCCACACCACCTTCTCCACCCACATCGACGGCGTTCAGATCGAAGATCCCGCCGTGCAGGCCGCCTATGCGCGGTACCTGGCCGCCCGGGTGGAGGTCTATGGGGAGGAGAAGGCCGCGGCCCGGCCCCAGACCCTGATGGACATCGCCACCATCGGCGCCAAGACTTTGAAGAAGCGGGGCCTGCTGCCGGAGCTGGACGAATCCGAGGAGATCAACGCCTGCTCCATCCGCGTCCCCATCACCGTGGACGGGGAGCGGCAGGACTGGCTGCTGATGTTCAAAAACGAGACCCACAACCACCCCACGGAGATCGAGCCCTTT
>Ga0310695_10010642_pt1 | contig 13383 bp, 9 predicted proteins | sample RumenRJG_04DNA_FD_203882 | JGI IMG/M metagenome (GOLD analysis project Ga0310695, IMG submission 203882) | Bovine rumen microbial communities from Lethbridge, Alberta, Canada - RJG_04 (v2) (version 2) | ecosystem: Host-associated > Mammals > Digestive system > Stomach > Rumen | place: Canada...
TGCCGGATGACAGCCCTGAATGCAAAGAAAAATGGCGTAGCGGACCGTATGGACGTGGTGCAGGCGGATGTGTTTGCCCTGCTGGACAAGCTGGAGGCGGAACACAACCGTGACTACGATTTTATCATACTGGACCCGCCTGCCTTTACCAAAAGTCGGAAGACAGTGCGCAATGCCACAGCGGGCTACAAGGACATCAACCTGAAAGCCATGAAGCTGCTGCCCCGTGGCGGGTATCTGGCTACCTGCAGTTGCTCCCACTTTATGAAGGAAGAACTGTTTGTGGAGATGCTGCGGGAAGCGGCGGCGGAAGCCCATGTGACCCTGCGGCAGATCGAAGCCCGGCAGCAGGCCCCGGACCATCCCATTTTGTGGAACGTGCCGGAGACGAATTACTTGAAGTTTTATATTTTTCAGGTGGTGTGAAAAGAAAGAGGAACGTGTATGAAACTGATTTCCTGGAATGTAAACGGGCTCCGGGCCTGTATGAATAAAGGCTTTGCAGATTTTATGGCGGAAGCTGACGCGGATATTTTCTGCGTGCAGGAGACCAAGATGCAGCGGGAGCAGGCAACTTTTGATTTTCCCGGTTACTTTGAATACTGGAACAGCGCGGAGAAGAAAGGATACTCAGGCACGGCGGTGTTTACGAAAGAAGAGCCCCTGGAGGTAACCTACGGCCTGGGCATCGACGAACACGATCACGAAGGCCGGGTCATCACCTGCCAATTTCCGGAGTTTTATCTGGTGAACGTGTACACTCCCAATTCCCAGGATGGCCTGACACGGCTGGCCTATCGTCAGGTGTGGGAAGATGCATTCCGGGCCTATCTGTTAACGCTGGACGCAAAGAAACCGGTGCTGGTCTGCGGTGATTTAAACGTAGCTCATAATAACATTGATCTGAAAAACTGGAAGACCAACCGGGGCAACGCGGGCTTCACCGACGAAGAACGGGCTAAGCTGACGGAACTGCTGGCCTCCGGCTTTACCGATTCCTTCCGCTACCTGTATCCGGATAAGGAAGGCGTCTATTCCTGGTGGTCCTACCGCTTCCGGGCCCGGCAGAACAATGCCGGCTGGCGCATCGACTACTGGCTGGTATCCAACCGCTGGCAGGATAAGATTGAAGACAGCCTGATCTACACCGACGTATTCGGCAGTGATCACTGTCCGGTAGGATTAAAATTAAAGATTTAAACGGAATTTTATGTGCATCAAATTATGCGGCAAGGTAAAGGCGTGAGCAAACCGTCGGAGACGATTGCGTCATTCCATGAGATGAAATTCGCCGTCGTGGCGAGACTGTCTGAGGGGCGAAGCCCCGAGTTTCGAAGCCACAGGCGAATGAGTCCATGAAATAGCAATCGGTGACGGGTTTGCGATGCCTTTGCCTGACAGCATAACTTTGGCACACAAACTTCAATTTTACATACACGAGGTACCCATGAATTTCGCAATCAAAGCCCCCTTCCAGCCGGCCGGTGACCAGCCTCAGGCCATCGAAAAACTGGCAGAAGGAATTCAACAGGGAATGAGGGCCCAGGTCCTCCTGGGCGCAACCGGCACAGGCAAGACCTATACCATCGCCCAGGTCATCAACAAAGTGCAGCGGCCCACCCTGGTGCTGGCCCACAACAAGACACTGGCGGCCCAGCTGGCCAGTGAGCTGAAAGCCTTCTTCCCCGATAACGCGGTAGAATATTTTGTCTCCTATTACGACTACTATCAGCCGGAAGCCTATATTCCCCAGACTGATACCTATATTGAAAAAGATTCATCCATCAACGACGAGATCGACAAACTGCGGCACAGCGCCACCAGCGCTCTCTTCGAGCGGCGCGATGTGATCGTAGTGGCCAGCGTCAGCTGCATTTACGGTTTAGGCGGTCCCCAGGATTATTACGACTCTGTAGTGTCCCTGCGGGTAGGGCAGGTTATCGACCGCAATGCCATTCTCCGCAAACTGGTGGAAAACCAGTACACCCGCAATGACATCGACTTCCACCGGGGCACCTTCCGCGTCCGGGGGGACGTGATTGAAGTGATTCCCGCCAGCTACGGGGAAAAAGCAGTCCGCATCGAAATGTTCGACGATGAAGTGGAACAGCTGATGGAAGTGGATGTGCTCACCGGTGAAGTGGTGGCGAAACGTACCCATGTGGCCATTTTTCCCGCATCCCATTATGTAACCAGCAAGGAAAATATGGAGCGTGCCATGGGGGACATCCGGGTGGAATTGAAGGAACGGCTGGCCCAGCTGAAGCATGACGGCAAGCTGCTGGAGGCCCAGCGGCTGGAGCAGCGCACTAACTACGATCTGGAAATGATGGAAGAGATGGGCTACTGCACCGGCATTGAAAACTATTCCCGTCATATGGATAACCGGAAGGCCGGGGAGGCGCCCTTTACGCTGGTGAATTATTTTCCCAAAGACTTTTTGCTGGTGGTGGACGAATCCCATGTGACCATTCCCCAGGTACGGGCCATGGCCCACGGGGACCGGGCCCGGAAGGAGATGCTGGTGCAGTACGGTTTCCGACTGCCTTCTGCCATTGACAACCGGCCCCTGACCTTTGAGGAATTTTATGATCGGATCAACCAGGTAGTGTATATTTCCGCCACGCCGGCGGATTTTGAATTAGGGGAAGCGGAGCAGGTAGTGGAGCAGATTATCCGTCCTACCGGACTGCTGGACCCGAAGATTGAAGTGCGGCCTATTGAAGGACAGATCGACGACCTGATGGGGGAGATCCGCAAGACCGTGGCCCAGGGGGAACGGGTACTGGTGACCACCCTGACCAAACGGATGGCGGAAGACCTGACGGATTACCTGAAACAGCACGACGTCCGGGTACGTTACCTTCACTCTGATATCGCTACCATTGAACGGGCACAGATCATTGACGAACTGCGGTCCGGGGAGTTCGATGTGCTGGTAGGCATCAACCTGCTCCGGGAAGGACTGGATCTGCCGGAGGTAAGCTGCATTGCCATTCTGGATGCGGACAAGGAAGGGTTCCTCCGCAGCGATACGGCCATGGTGCAGACCATTGGCCGGGCGGCCCGGAACGAACACGGTCATGTGGTCATGTACGCGGACCGGCTGACGGATTCCATGAAGCGGGCCATCGACGAGACCAACCGCCGCCGGGAGCTGCAGGAAAAATTCAATAAAGAACACGGCATCACGCCGAAGACGGTTTATAAAGAGCAACGCCATCTCATCAAACTGACCAGGGTGGAAGAAGATCTGGACACAAAGAAAGCCTATGATGACAAGGCTCTGAAGAAAAGCAGCGCGGCGGCCCTGAGAAAACTGGCGAAAAGCCTGGAAAGCAAAATGGCACAGGCCGCTAAAGAACTTGATTTTGAAACGGCAGCAGAGTTGCGGGACCGTTTGATCGTAGTAAAAGGACAGCTGGGGGAAAAGCTGCAGCCCGGCAAGAAGAAAAAAATATTTTAACATGTTTTGCTTTTGTATGAAATTAGATGTAAATCATTCAGAACCAGGAATCGTGATTGTGCTGCGGTAAGAGCAGCAAAATGAGGAACCCGAATTATGCAGGAAAAAATGATCATCAAGGGTGCGCGGCAGCACAACCTGAAAAATATATCGCTGGAGATTCCCCGGGACAAACTGGTGGTGATTACCGGACTGTCCGGCAGCGGGAAAAGCTCTCTGGCTTTTGATACCATTTACGCGGAAGGCCAGCGCCGTTACGTGGAAAGCCTTTCCGCCTATGCACGGCAGTTTTTAGGGCAGATGGACAAGCCCGATGTGGATTATATCGAAGGCCTCTCACCGGCCATTTCTATCGACCAGAAGACGGCGGGGCGCAACCCCCGTTCTACCGTAGGTACCGTAACGGAAATTTACGATTACCTCCGTCTTCTCTTCGCCCGGGCAGGGGAACCCCATTGTCCCCATTGCGGCCGTCTCATCGAGCGGCAGACGGTGCAGCAGATCGTGGACCAGGTCCAGGCTATGGAACCGGGTACAAAGTTTATGATCATGGCGCCCTTGGTGTATGGGCGCAAAGGGGAACACAAGGACATCATCGACAACATGCGCCGGTCCGGTTACGCCCGCATGCTGGTGGACGGCGAGCTGCGGACACTGGATGAAGAAATCGTTCTGGATAAAAAGAAGAAGCACCGCCTTTCCGTGGTCATCGACCGTATGTCGGTGCGGGAAGGGATCCAGCAGCGTCTCAGCGATTCTGTTGAAACGGCCCTGAAACTGGCGGACGGCGTGATGGAAGTGCAGGTCATCGGCGGGGACACAAGGGTTTATTCGGAAAAATTTGCCTGCCCCGACTGCGGCATCAGCCTGCCGGAGATCGAGCCCCGGCTCTTTTCATTTAACGCTCCTTACGGCGCCTGTCCTACATGCGGCGGCCTGGGCATCAACCGGGAATACGACTGGGAACTGATCCTGCCGGATAAGGATAAAAGCTTTGCCGACGGAGCCATCGCGGCCATGTCAAATAACCAGGCAGCCTTCAATATGCGGCTGCTGAACGCGTTTCTGCAGAAGAACGGGTACAATCTGGACAACTGCTGGAACGATCTGAAACCGTCCATGCAGGAAAAACTGCAGTGGGGCGCTGGGGTGGAAATTTTCAAATTTACATATACAAACCTCAACGGTGATACCAACGAGTACAACCGTACCTGGGACGGCATCATCCCCATGCTGAAGCAGCGCTACCGGGAAGCCTGGGGCGACGCCATGCGGGAAGAGTTGGAGACTTTTATGAGCGGCAACATCTGTCCCGACTGTCACGGCAGCCGGCTGAAACCGGAGGTCCTTTCTATCCTGATTGGCGGGAAGAATATTGATGAAGTGGTCCATATGACCGTGCGGGATGCCAAAGAGTTCTTTGCCGGCCTGCAGCTGACACAGCGGCAGCAGATCATTGCCCGGCAGGTCCTGAAAGAAATCAACGCCCGGCTGAACTTTTTAAACGATGTGGGACTGGATTACCTGACCCTGTCCCGGGCAGCGGCTACCTTAAGCGGCGGGGAAGCCCAGCGTATCCGGCTGGCCACCCAGATCGGCAGCGGGCTGGTAGGTGTGTTGTATATTCTGGACGAACCCAGTATCGGCCTCCACCAGCGGGACAACGGGCGGCTGCTCCAGACCTTTTACCATCTGCGGGACCTAGGGAACAGCGTGCTGGTAGTAGAGCATGATGAAGAAACCATGCTGGCGGCGGACCAGATCATCGACATAGGTCCCGGCGCCGGGGAACACGGCGGTACCATCGTGGCCCAGGGAACCGCTGCGGAAATTATGCAAGTGGAAAATTCCGTAACGGGTCAGTACCTCAGCGGGAAAAAGTTCATTCCCCTGCCGAAGCATCGCCGCAAACCGGAGGGCCGGTTTATTGAAATCATCGGCGCGGCAGGAAACAACCTGAAAAATGTGGACGTGAATATTCCCCTTGGTCTGTTCACCGTGGTGACCGGTGTCAGCGGCAGCGGCAAGTCTACCCTCATCAACGATATTTTATATAATGCCCTGGCTGCCAAACTTCACGGCGCCAGGCTGCGTCCCCTCAAGCATAAAGAGATTCGGGGGCTGGAGGAGATTGACAAGATCATCAACATCGACCAGAGCCCTATCGGGCGGACGCCCCGTTCCAATCCGGTGACTTATACTGGGACCTTTAATTATATCCGGGCCCTGTTCGCTTCTACCAACGAAGCGAAGCTGCGGGGCTACAAACAGGGACGCTTCAGCTTCAACGTGAAGGGCGGGCGCTGCGAAGCCTGTCAGGGGGACGGCGTCAATAAAATCGAAATGAACTTTCTTCCGGATGTGTATGTGCCCTGTGAAGTATGCCACGGGGCCCGGTACAACCGGGACACTCTTGAGGTTCACTATAAAGGCAAAAATATTGCCCAGGTGCTGGACATGACCGTCACCGAAGCCCTGGATTACTTTAAAAACCAGCAACGTATTGAGGACAAGCTGCAGGTGCTGGAAGACGTGGGTCTTGGGTACATCCGTCTGGGACAGGCCGCCACTACCTTAAGCGGCGGGGAGGCCCAGCGTATCAAGCTTGCGTCGGAACTGTCCAAAAAAGGGACCGGCCGCACCATGTATATTCTGGACGAGCCCACTACCGGCCTTCACACTGCCGACGTCCATAAACTGTTGCAGGTGCTGCAGCGTCTGGTAGACAGCGGCAACACCGTAGTTGTCATTGAGCACAACCTGGATGTGATCAAGACCGCAGATTATCTCATCGATCTGGGACCCGAAGGCGGTGACAAAGGAGGCACCGTGGTCGGTACCGGTACGCCGGAACAACTGGCACGGAACAAAAGGTCCTATACCGGGCAGTACTTGAAGAAAGTTATTGATGACGCGAAGAAGAATGGAAAGTATCAGTAAAGTAAGTTTAAGTTGATGAGTGAAGGCGCAAGCAAAACTTCGGAAGCAATTGCTGACGGTTTTGCGGTGCCTTCACTCACAACAGAAAGTTTCATTATGCTTATCAACGACAAAATAGAAAAGGCCCTGGCCGTACTGCCGGACAAGCCCGGTGTGTACCTGATGCACGATGTGACCGGCCGGGTCATCTACGTAGGCAAGGCTAAGAACCTGAACAACCGGGTTCACAGTTACTTCCGTGAATCCGGCCGTCATTCCGCGAAAGTGGTGGCCCTCACCAGTCATGTGGAAGATATCGAAACCATTATGACAGACAGTGAGATTGAGGCGCTGATCCTGGAGTGCAACCTTATCAAAAAATACCGTCCCCGCTATAACATTATGCTGAAGGACGATAAAACATATCCTTATCTGAAAATCTCCCTGCAGGAGGATTTTCCCCGTATGTATATCACCCGCCGGGTGGTGAAGGACGGGGCCAAGTATTACGGGCCGTATCCTGACGTAGGGGCCCTCCGTTCCACCATGAAACTGCTCCGTTCCCTGTTTCCCGTAAGGAACTGCCGTACCATGAACCCGGACAGACCCTGCCTGCAGTATCACATCAAGCGATGCCTGGCTCCCTGTGCCGGAAAGGTCAGCAGGGAAGAATATGCCGGGCTGGTAAAATCCATCTGTCTGGTGCTGGACGGGAAGACCCAGGAGCTGCGCCGGAATCTGAAGCAGTCCATGCAGGAGGCCGCGGAGAATTACGAATTCGAACAGGCGGCCCGGTACCGGGACCAGCTTCAGGCTGTGAACCGGCTGGAGGAAAGCCAGAAGGCAGTGCTGGAAGGGGGCGACATGGACATTGTAGGTTATGCCGCTGACGATTTCAATGTGTGCCTGCAGGTGTTCTTCGTCCGGGGCGGCAAACTTATCGGCCGCAAGGACTTTATGCTTCCAGCGGAAGGGGAAGAGGAAGCGGATGTAATTGCAGCTTTCATAAAGCAGTACTATAACGGGGAAGATATTTTCCTGCCGAAAGAAATACTGGTTTCCCGTCTGCCGGATGACGACGATTTGCTTGTGCTGCAGCAGTGGCTGTCGGACAAGGCGGAACGTAAGGTCTCCATCTCCACACCTCAGCGGGGCGACAAGGCAAAACTGATGCAGCTGGCCTGTGAGAACGCCCTGAAGCTGATTCAGGAAAAGGAGCGAAAGGGGAAGATGCAGAAGCTCACCGACGAAGAAGCTGCGGAAGAGCTTCAGCGCATCGTGGGCTGCGACAGGCCTTTAGCCCGGATGGACTGCTTCGATATTTCACACAATCAGGGCAGCGAGACCGTATCCTCCATGGTAGTGTTCCGCTACGGTTCCCCCAGCAAAAAGGATTACCGTCATTTCAAGCTCCAGTCTACGGAAGGGAAGCCGGACGATTTTAAATCCATGCAGGAAACGGTGTACCGGCGCTACAAAGAGTACGAGGACCTGCCGGACCTGATCATTATCGACGGAGGCAAGGGACAGCTTAGCGCGGCCCTGAAAGTGATCCGGGGTCTGGGGCTGGATATTCAGGTGATCTCCCTGGCAGAAAAAAATGAAGAAATTTTTCTGGAAGGCCAGAGCGAAAGCATTTATCTGGAGCGGGAATCCCCGGCCCTCCATGTGATCCAGCATATCCGTGACGAAGCCCATCGCTTTGCCATTACCTACCACCGGAAACGGCTGCGGAAGAAAAACCTGGTTTCCGTTCTGGATAACATTGCAGGCATCGGCCCCGGGCGCCGCAAGGCACTGTGGAAAGCATTTGCATCCCTGGAGGCCATGAAGGCGGCGTCGGTGGAGGATCTGGCTGCAGTGGACGGCATGAACCGGCCGGCAGCGGAAAAAGTTTACGAATTCTTCCACAGCGATATTGTGAAGAAAAATGATATGATTGGAAAATAGATAAAGAATAAAATGTTGAAGCGGGTTGGTGTTTCTTGTATAATTTACTGACGGCATTTGTGACAACAGGGGTGCTGGTATTTATTGCAATTTATAATACTCCTTTTATAACGGTAGTCACTCTGGGAGGGACGGTACTGGGAAGCGCGGTCATCGGGCTGTGCGCTTCGTTGTTGTTCTTTATGCTGCGCAGGATGTTAAAGAGCCGGATGGCGCGGTTGGCCCTGGGCATTGTGGGCTGCAGCACTGTCATAGCCGGAGTAGTCGGCGGGCTGCCGGGGTGGCAGCTGCAATACAGCGTAGGCGCTGCCATCTTTTTATTGGCCCTGTGCATAGCGGTAACTTTGGTCAATGAATTCTGTTTAGAGGAAAAGGAGCGAGGTCTGTGACTGTACGTTTAATTGCAAGCGATATGGACGACACGCTGTTGAACAGCGATACTAAAATTTCGGCGGGTAATGCGGCTGCGATCCATGCCGCCATGGATAAGGGCATCATTTTTATGATCGCCACGGGGCGTATGTATGTTTCCGTTAAACCCTATGCCGATGCTTTGGGGCTGGATGTGCCGCTGGTCACTTACAACGGTGCTCTGGTGAAAGGGAGCAAAAGCGGCAAGGTGTTTTATGAGCATCCCCTGAAACTGGAAACGGCATTAGAGCTTCTTGACTATTGCAGGGTAAAGGGTTATTACATTCAGTCTTATCAGGGGGACGCTCTCTGGGTGAAGGAAGAGACGGTTTTTTCTCGGCGGTATACTCAGATTTCCGGTGTTCCTGCTACCCCGGTAGGGGAAAAGTTGTATCATCCTGAGGAAGCGCCTTATAAGTTGCTGGCCATGACAAAACCGGAAGAGTTTGAAGCCGTGTGGAAGGACATCCAGCGTGAATTTGAAGGAAAGGTGGCAGTAACCAGTTCCCGTGATAATTTTCTGGAACTGATGGAGCCCGGAGTAAATAAATGGAATGCGGTGAAAGCCGTTGCGGAATCTTACGGCATCCGTCCGGAAGAAGTCATGTGCATCGGGGACAGCAACAATGACCTGAGCATGATCCGGAATGCGGGCGTCGGCGTGGCAGTAGCCAATGCCAAACCTTCCGTGCAGGCGGCGGCAAAAATTGTAACCGCATCCAATGATGAGGACGGGGTGGCTCAGGTCATCCAAATGGCTATTGACGGAATATTGTAAGATAGAGAATCAAAATATTATTCTATATCATTACTACTTCATGTAATATGAAATTTTAATATAAAACTGTATATGTGAAGCGGCCATCATATGATGATTTGTATGGTGGCCGCTTTTACACCTTTTTGCGTTAACCAAAATAAAATTAAAGGTTGACGAAACGATTTGAAAGCCGTATAATCCTTGTTGTAAACCGATTAAAATTTTCGGTTAACAAAAAAGAAAGAAGGCATTGTATTGATTGCGATAGGTATTACGGCAACAGATACGGAAATGGGGAAAACAGTGGTCACCGGTGCACTGGCGGCAGCTCTTCGGTATCGTGGCATCACCCCGGGAATTTACAAGCCAGTGGCTTCCGGCTGTGTTCGGCGGCAGGATGGGGAACTGATTTCCACGGATGCGGAATTTCAGATGCAGTGCGCGGGATACCCCGACAGGCTGCGAAAACAGGTTATACCCATTGTACTGGAAGCAGCCCTGGCTCCGGCGGAAGCAAGCAAACTGGAAGGAGTTGAACTAAATCCGGCACAGATGGTTGCAGGGGCTAGGGACTGCATCGAAAGCCATGAGGTTTCCGTGCTGGAAGGCATCGGGGGCATCACGGCTCCCATTACTGAGGATTTTCTGGTGAAAGATTATTTCGGTGCTTTGGGGATTCCGGTCCTTATTGTAGTAAAGCCGGTACTTGGCAACGTGAACCATGCGGTGCTTACCGCATACTACTGTCAGCAGCAGGGCATTCCGGTACTGGGATTTCTGGTCAACGGTTGGGATGAAGCCCACGCAGGACATTTGGAAAAAAGCAATCTGTATTATTACGAAAAGCTGACCGGGCTGCCAGTGTTAGGCAAACTGCCCCGGATGTCGGATGAGGAACTGAATGTTCCAAAAAGGCTGGCGGCCATTGTAGAAAAACACGTGGCACTGGACAGGATTTTGGAACATGCGGCGGCAAGCGAACAGACGAAATAATCAGTGGTTCCTTAAATTAATTTAGACAGGAGAGAATATTGATGAACAAATGGGAAGAACTTGACAAAAAATATATCTGGCATCCCTTTACCCAAATGAAAGGCTGGCTGGAAAATCCACAGCTGGTTATCGACCATGGAGACGGGGTAAAACTGTATGATACGGATGGGAAAGAATATCTGGATGCAATCTCCAGCCTGTGGGTAAATATCCACGGCCATCGCCGCAGGGAAATCAATGACGCAATTATTGCGGAACTGAACAAGGTAGAGCACAGCACCCTCCTGGGCCTCATTAATGAACCTTCTGCGGAGCTGGCGGAGAAGCTGGTAGAAGTAACGCCTTCGGGTCTGGACAAGGTGTTTTATTCTGACGACGGTTCAACAGCAGTAGAGGCTGCTATCAAGATTGCTTTCCAGTACTGGAATTACGCGGGCCATCCCGAGAAAAAGGATTTCATCAACCTGGGTGACTCATACCACGGGGATACGGTAGGCGCTGTTTCTGTGGGCAACGTGGAAGTGTTCCATAAGGCCTACAAACCCTTACTGTTCAGTACCCACCGGGTAAGCTGCCCGTCTTATTTCCATACGAAGATGGACGTGCACTCGGAACAGGAGTTTCTGGACTGTCTGCTTCGGGAGCTGGAAGAGTATTTAATGGAAAATGCGGACCATACGGCGGCCATGATCATCGAACCCCTGTGCCAGTGCGCAGCCGGTATGCTGATGCAGCCTAAAGGCTATATTAAAGGCGTCCGGAAACTGACGAAAAAATACAATGTATTGCTGATCGTAGACGAAGTGGCGGTAGGCTTCGGCCGCACCGGCATGATGTTCGCCTGCAACCATGAAGATGTGCTGCCGGACATGATGTGCCTGTCCAAAGGTATCAGCGCAGGCTACCTGCCTCTGGGGGCTACGCTGGTAACAAAGGAGATCTTTGACGCGTTCTTAGGTGAGCCTACAGAGTACAAAACCTTCTTCCACGGCCATTCCTATACGGGGAACAATCTGGCCTGCGCTGCAGGCCTGGCCAGCCTGAAAATTTTTAAGGATGAGAATGTGATTGCCGGGCTGCCTCCTAAAATCGAGGTGATCCGCCGGCATTTTGCCCGGATGAATGAAATGGATTTTGTGGGGGATGCCCGCCAGTGCGGAATGCTGGGCGGCATCGAGCTGATGCTGGATAAGGCAAAGAAACAGACTTTTGACCCGGGACTGCAGATGGCCGGTGGCATCTGCCAAAACGCGCGCAAGTACGGGCTCATCATCCGCAATATCGGTGACGTAATCGTATTCATGCCGCCGCTGGCATCCACTACAGAGGAAATTGACGAGATGCTGTGCCGTCTGGAAAAATCCATGGCGGAAATTTTTGCCCAGGTGCGCAGCCGGAACATTAAAGAATTTTCCGATCCCTGCGCGTTCTGATATCAATTGTCCCTGACAGTTGATTTCCAGCATTACCAAGTGTTTCCAAAATAATTTTCAGGAGGAATCTGCGTGCATACCAGTTTACGAAACCAGATCTTATGCGCAATTTTTACGGCGCTGATTGCCATTGGCGCTTTTATTCGCATCCCGGTACCCGTGGTGCCTTTTACTCTGCAGTTTTTATTCACCACCCTGGCGGGGGTTCTGCTGGGGGCACGGTTAGGGGCGTTAAGTGTAGTCATCTATATCGTTCTGGGACTGATGGGTGTTCCCGTTTTTGCGGAGGGCGGAGGCCCCGGTTATATTTTCAAGCCCAGCTTCGGTTACCTGCCGGGCTTTGCCCTGGGCGCTTACATTTCCGGTTATTTTGCGGAAAAGGAAGGCCGACCCTCTTTTAAAAACCTATTACTGGGTAACGCGCTGAATCTTGCCGTAGTATATTTGTGCGGTATGGTTTATTGTTACGTGATCAGCAATTTTTATCTGGGAACCCCCATTGCCTTATGGCCACTTGTATTGTACTGCTTTATCCTGGCAGTACCGGGGGACGCTGTGCTGTGCGTGGTAGCGGCGATTTTAGGAGCCCGGCTTGTACCTGTTGTGGGCATCCGGAGAAGTAAAGCCTGTAACGGATAAGCAGTTGACGCTATCGCAAGCCTTAAAATAATACATTTGGAAGGACCGGTCTGGAAGCAGGCCGGTCCTTTTAGACTTTACTGCATAAATTTCCTGCCGGCACGATCGGGCAATCGATAAACTCTTGTATACAGTATTTCTTTAAATATCACGGTATCTTCACATACCGTTGCTTTACCTGGCTGTTTCTTGTGATATAATACTATATATAAAATGGGGTAGTAGTTCTGGTTTTATCAGGAGGTCCTATGGAGCAGAATCGTTTCGTAATTATAACAGGCATGTCCGGCGCTGGAAAGACCCAGGTGCTTCGTACTCTGGAAGATCTGAATTATTTCTGTGTGGATAATCTTCCGGTCATGCTGTTGCCGAAATTTATCGAACTGAGCCGCCAGACACCGGGCCGTAATACGGCCATGGTCATAGATGCCAGAGGCGGCGAGTCTTTTGCCGGACTGCTGGAAATCATGGATGAGATGAAGGCAAACGGGTTTGCTTTTGAACTGCTGTTCCTGGACGCGGATAATGCCGCCCTGATCCGCCGCTATAAAGAGACCCGGCGCAGGCATCCTCTGGAAAAGGGGCATAACAGCCTTGCGGAAAGCGTGGCCCTGGAACGTAAATCCCTGAAAGAAGTAAGGGAAAGAGCCGACACCGTTATCGATACCAGTCGATATTCCGCAGCCATGCTCAAAGATGAGATCAGTCATCTGTATGGAGGTGCCGCTTCATCTTCCGAAATGCTGATTGTAGTCCAGTCCTTCGGGTTTAAATACGGACTTCCCTTGGACAGTGATCTGGTGCTGGATGTC
>Ga0310695_10010645_pt1 | contig 13383 bp, 14 predicted proteins | sample RumenRJG_04DNA_FD_203882 | JGI IMG/M metagenome (GOLD analysis project Ga0310695, IMG submission 203882) | Bovine rumen microbial communities from Lethbridge, Alberta, Canada - RJG_04 (v2) (version 2) | ecosystem: Host-associated > Mammals > Digestive system > Stomach > Rumen | place: Canada...
TGCACGAGTATATCGGCTTCGCGAACCTCGTCCAGGGTGCTTTTGAAAGCTTCTATCAGCTGGGTGGGGAGTTTGCGTATGAATCCTACCGTATCGCTGAGCAGGAAGGGGACGTTTTCTATGACTATTTTCCTTACCGTGGTGTCGAGGGTTGCGAAGAGTTTGTTCTCCGCGAATACATCTGATTTTGCAAGCAGATTCATGAGGGTGCTCTTGCCTACGTTCGTATAGCCTACAAGGGCCAGACGCACGAGTTTCCCGCGGTTTCCGCGCTGTGTGGCCATCTGCCTGTCTATCTTGCTCAGTTCTTCTTTAAGACGGCTTATACGCTGTTTTACGATACGGCGGTCCACTTCTATCTGGGTTTCGCCCATACCGCCTCTGGTACCGACGCCACCACGTTGTCTTTCGAGGTGGGTCCACATGCCGGCGAGCCTCGGCAGCATGTAGTTCAGGCGGGCGATTTCCACCTGCGTCTTGGCATATGCCGTCTGTGCGCGCTGGGTGAATATTTCGAGTATCAGACTGGTGCGGTCTATTACTTTCGCGGATTTTATAACCTTCTCTATATTGCGCTGCTGCATTCCGGTGAGTTCATCGTCGAAGATGCAGTAAGAGATATCGTTTTCTTCGCAATACTGCTGTATTTCAGCGAGTTTACCGCTCCTAATATAAGTCGATTTCTCGGGTTTGTCCACTCTTTGAACAAACTTCCTGTCTCCTTTTGCGCCGGCTGTTTCCGCCAGGAATTCCAATTCTTCCAGATATTCCATTATCTTGGATTCATCGTCGTTCTGGCGTATGATTCCTACGAATACTGCCTTTTCTTCGGAGTGCTGTCTGGTTTCGAACATTCTTATTTAAAAAAGGCCATCCGGTTGGGGACGGCCTTGAAAATCATTAATCTGAAAATTACCTTAACTGGAAGATTACAGGGAAGGTATAGGTTACCTTAACTGCGCGGTCACGCTGCTTTCCGGGAGTCCATTTAGGAGAACTCTGGACTACGCGTACTGCTTCCTTGTCGAGAGCGGGGTCTACGCCACGCACGACTTTTACATTGGAAACCTTGCCGTCTGCACCTACTACGAACTGGAGAACGACACGACCCTGAATACCATTTTCCTTTGCGATTTCAGGATACTGGAGACGCTCGTTCACCCATTTCGAGAATGCATTTGCGTCGCCGCCCATAAATCCGGGTTTCTGTTCCACCAACTGGAAAGGAATGGCCTCTTCTTCGATAACCTCTTCTTCAACCTGCTCGACGTATTCCCTGATTTCTACACCAAGGTTTGCATCGTCCTCAAGGTTGAGGATGGTATCTTCTACCTTGAGGTCGTCATCGACGATGTCGATATTGTCGGAAAGGACGGGGATCTGAGGAGTTTCCGGCGGCGGAGGAGGGGTTTCCTGAGTGATAGGAATCAATTCTTCCTCTTCGACTGCAACTACTTCAGCTTCGAGTACCTTTGTCTGTTTGTCCTTTGAGCTATACTCGAATGCACCATAGACAACGAGCAGCGCAACGACGAAACCGATCTCCGTGAAGAGCAATCTTTTGTTCCCCAGGCTGGCTTTTTCTGATTTCTTGACTTCCATATTTCTTATATCTTATAGTCTATACTGAATTTCAAAGGTATGAATAATAAATTTGATTTCCAATTTTTTTGCATTTCTCTCTGCTTGCTTTTAACTTTGCAAGCGAAAACTATGCCATTATGATTCGTTATTATTCCGAAGATATCAACTTTGAATTCAAAGGCAAACTCCTCAATAACAGGTGGATCAAGTTCGTCGCCGAGAGCGAGGTGCGTAGAGTTGGGGATATCAACATTATCTTCTGTTCCGACAATTATATTCTGGATGTGAACATGAAGTACCTCCAGCACGACTATTTTACCGATATAATCACCTTCGATTATTGCGAGGACGATATTCTTTCGGGCGACCTGTTCATAAGTATCGATTCGGTCAGGGACAATGCCTCCTTCTATGGCACTGAATTTACCGAAGAGTTGAACAGAGTGATCGTTCATGGAGTTCTTCACCTCATCGGCTATGACGATCACTCCGATTCGGAAAAGAAGATCATGCGTTCCAAGGAAGATTATTATCTGTCTCAGCGTCCGACTGTCTGCGGAGTAGCCAAATAATGGAGAAGTCTTACGATATCATCGTCATCGGCGGCGGACACGCCGGCTGCGAGGCTGCCATGTCGGCTGCAAACCTTGGCCGTTCCGTCCTCCTTATCTCCATGGATATGCTGGGATTTGCGAAAATGAGCTGTAATCCAGCCATTGGGGGTATAGCTAAAGGTCAGATAGTCAAGGAAATAGATGCTTTGGGCGGCTATACCGGGATTGTGACCGATGCTACCACACTGCAGTTTCGCATGCTCAATAAGAGCAAGGGACCGGCGATGTGGAGCCCTCGTGCGCAGTGCGATAAAATCCAATTTTCCCTTACCTGGCGTAAAATTCTCGAAAGTTGCTGTAAATTAGATATTTACGAGGATTTGGCTGTGTCTTTTCTCTTTGAGAATTCAAAAATCTGTGGAGTTCGGACAAATACAGGGGCAATTTTCAAGTGTCAGGCACTTATTCTGACTGCCGGGACCTTCCTGGGAGGAAAGATTTTTATAGGACGCAATGTTTTTGCCGGGGGCCGTATAGGCGAGAAACCTTCGACCGGTCTGACGGAACAACTTGCCGAAAGGGGAGTCAATACCGGAAGGATGAAAACGGGAACTCCTCCGAGAATAGATATTTCATCCGTCGATGTTTCCCGTCTCGCCGTCCAGTTCGGAGATGAAGACCCCGACCGTTTCTCATTTCTTCCTGTCTTGTCTTCTGTCCAGAAGGAAGGCAGACAGATGAATTGTTATATTCTTCATACTAACGAGAAAGTCCACGATGTTTTACGTTCCGGGTTTAAGGATTCTCCTTTGTTCACCGGAATCATTCACGGGAAAGGGCCCAGGTATTGCCCGAGCATCGAGGACAAGTTGAGGGTTTTTCCCGAGAACAATGCTCATCAGCTGTTTCTCGAACCTGAGGGACGCTGGACAAATGAGTATTATCTCCAGGGCTTTTCCTCTTCTCTTCCCCTGGACACTCAGATTGATGCTCTTCATTGTATAGAAGGTCTGGAAAATGTCAGGATATTCCGTCCTGCTTATGCTGTGGAATATGATTATTTCGACCCGTCACAGTTGAATCCTACTCTTGAATCCAGACTCGTAGAAAACCTTTTCCTGGCCGGTCAGGTCAACGGTACTACCGGGTATGAGGAAGCTGCTGCACAGGGACTTATTGCAGGTATCAACGCCGCTCTCAAAGTCTCAGGCAAGGATAGTTTTGTTCTCGGCAGGGATGATTCTTATATAGGAGTTCTGATCGACGACCTTATAACCAAGGGAGTAGACGAGCCTTACAGAATGTTTACATCCAGGGCTGAATACAGGGTTCTTCTGCGTCAGGACAATGCCGATGAAAGACTGACTGCCAAATCTCATTCCATCGGTCTCGCAAGCGAGGAAAGATACTCGATTACCATGCGTAAATATGAGCAGGTGAGTGCCCTTACAGAGTTCTGCGACCATAACAATCTTACCGTTTCCCAGGTAAATCCTTACCTTGAATCCGTCGGTTCCGCCCTGCTTTCCGAGTCAAAAAAGATTTCAGAAATCGCACTTCGTCCCGAAGTTGATTTGGCGGAACTTTTGAAAATTGTTCCACGTGGAACAGAGACTCCGGATAAAAAAGTTATAGAGTCGGTCGAGATTACTTTGAAGTATAGAGGTTATATCGATCGCGAAAAACGTATGGCGGAGAAGCTTCATAAACTGGAAGATCTCAAGATTCCAGACGATTTCGATTTCGACAAGGTATCCGGATTGACAATTGAATGCAGGCAAAAATTAAAGCGCTACGGTCCTAAAACCATAGCGCAGGCATCTCGTATTTCCGGCGTTTCTCCTGCCGATATTTCAGTCCTTTTGGTTTACTTCGGGCGGTAATCACAGCATTTTCAGAGCGGTCTTTATTATGTCTTCCACCCTTGCGGAAGGGGTCTGCTTTAGTATTTGCTGGATTGCTTTCTGCACGTTCGCCTTGTTGAATCCGAGCATTACAAGTGCGGATGTTGCTTCTTCCACCACTTCGTTGCTTGCTGCCGCAAACAGTTCCGTCGTGTCCGTGCCTCCGCCTTCTACAATCTTGTCCTTAAGTTCGAGGACAAGACGCTGTGCCGTCTTCAGACCGATTCCTTTTACGGATTTGATCAGGTTTATATTCTCTGACAGAACTGCCTGACGGAATTCTTCCGCCGACAATGAAGACAATACCATTCTGGCCGACGCGGCCCCCATTCCTGAAACGCTTGTAATCAATTGGAATAGAGCCCGTTCGTCCTTGTTGGCAAAGCCGTAACTGACTTCGCTGCCATCCCTGGTATTTACCTGAGTCTGGATATATATTTTCGCCTGTGTCTTGCCTTCGATCAAAGCATAGGTCTGCAGAGATATCTCCAGCCGGTATCCTATGCCGTTGTTGTCTATCACTACCTGGGCGGGATTAAGTTCTTCAACTTTTCCGGAAATGTAATCTATCATAACTTATGTTGCTTATCTTTCACAAAAGTAGTTAAAAATTGTTAAATTTGCTTTTCTATTTACTGAATATGAATATTGATCAGATAAGGGCTCTTTTTCCTCAGTTGAAGCAGGAGGTTTACGGTCGCAGATTGGTATATCTCGACAATGCCGCGACTTCCCTGCGTCCGGTTTCCGTGCTGGAAAAATGGCAGGAAATGAGCACCAGATACAACTCCAATATCCACAGGGCCGTTCATAAGACCGCCGTAGACGCGACCGAAGAATACGAGTCTTCCAGGGCTGCCGTTGCCGCTTTCATCGGAGCCGGGACGGAGGAAATAATATTCACCTCCGGCACGACTCATTCTGTGAATATGCTTGCGGTAATGTTGGAGAGAGCGTCTTTCTTCACCGAGGGAGACGAGATTTTGATCGCGGAAAGCGAGCACCATTCAAATATCGTCCCCTGGCAGATGCTCTCGGAGCGTAAAGGTTTAAAAATCAAGGTTTTACCTGTCGATGACAGGGGCGAATTGCAACTTTCTGCACTGCCCGGGCTGCTGACATCAAGGACAATACTCTGCTGTGTCGCCCAGATTTCAAACGTCCTGGGAATCGTCAATCCGGTCGAGGAGATAGTCCGCATCTGTCATGCCAACGGGACCTTGGTCCTTGTCGACGGAGCCCAAGGTGTTGTCCATCTCCATACGGATGTAAAGTCGATTGACTGCGACTTTTACGCCTTCTCCGGCCACAAGATGTACGCGGCTCCGGGAACCGGTGTCCTATATGGGAAGAAACGTCTCCTCGAGACTCTTCCTCCATATATGGGAGGCGGTGAAATGATAGATTCCGTAGGTTGGGAAAAAACCACCTTCGCGCCAGTGCCGCGCCGCTTCGAAGCAGGCACGCAAAACCTTTCCGGAGTGCCTACGTTCAAGCCTGCGATAGATATTTGCAAGTTGTTGAGAGGTAGGGAGATAGAAGATAATTCCAGGTCGGTTTGCGAGTATCTGGACAAGTTCTTCTCCTCCAGGGAAGACATCACGGTTTTCGGCAGGCCGGAAGATCCTTCGAAGAAGATCCCCCTGTTCTCCATCGCCGTGAACGGTGCGCATCACGAAGACCTTGCCCTTATTCTCGACAAGATGGGAATCGCCACCCGTTCCGGGCAGATGTGCGCCGAACCTCTCATGGACAGATTCGGGGTGACGGGTATGCTCCGCATTTCCTTCGCCCCCTACAATACCTTGGAAGAAGCCGAATATTTTGCAGAGTGCCTGCAGAAAGCGATAAATATGTTGAAATGAGCACATTAGAAGAAGTGAAAGCCTCTATTATCGACGAATTTTCCATGTTCGACGAATGGCTGGACAAATATGAATACCTGATAGAAATGGGGAAAAACCTCGATGTGTTCCCCGTGGAACTCAAGACCGATGACCGTCTGATAAAAGGCTGCCAGTCAAGAGTTTGGCTGGATACCAGGTTCGAAGATGGAAAGCTGTTTTTCCGAGCCGACAGCGATGCCATCATTACGAAGGGCATCATATCCCTTCTGATTCAAGTGTACAACGGGAGGACCCCTGCCGAAATCAGTGCCGACAACTTCGATTTCGTGGAAAAAATCGGACTCAGGGAGAATCTTTCCCCCACCCGCGCAAACGGGCTCACATCAATGATTGAAACTATCCGAAAGGAGGCGGAAATACATGTCTGAGACCAGCGAAATACTCACTCCGGAAGATGTCAGGGAACTTGCGCCTCTGTACGACGCCGTAATCCTTGCACTGAAGCAGGTCTACGACCCCGAAATCCCCGTAAACATCTACGACCTGGGACTCGTGTACGAACTGAACATCAACAAGGCGCACGAGGTATCGATAATCATGACTTTCACCGCTCCGAACTGCCCCATGGCGGACGAAGTGATAGCGGAAGTGCAGCATAATGTCGAGATCACCCCCGGCGTGACAAAATGCACGATAGAACTCACCTTCGATCCTGTGTGGGACCAGAGCATGCTTTCGGACGAAGCGCGCGTGGCCCTCGGAATGGATCCTGAATTCGAATAGACCATGGCAAAACTCTACCTCGCCCTCGGCAGCAATATCGGTGCACGGAAAGCCAACATAATGTCCGCCCTGAGTTTCCTGAACGGGGCCCTGGGCCGCTATGAGGCCCTTTCAGACATTGTCAGCACCGAAGCGTTCGGCTTCGACGGCCCGGAATTCCTGAACTGCGTCGCCCGCTACAGCACCCGCAAGCGCCCCGAAACCATACTCTCCCTCTGCAAGGAGATAGAGCGCAGGATGGGACGCACGGACCAGCCTCAGTACGCCCCCGACGGCAGCCGGATATACCACAACCGCATAGTGGACATAGACATCCTGATCTACGGAAAAGTGAATATGAGCACCCCCGAGCTTACAATCCCGCATCCCCAGGTGGAAACGCGTCCGTTCATCAGACCTTTGCTTGAGCAGGTAATGAAAAATGATTAAATTTGTAAGATTAAGATATTAAACGAAAATGACACAAGACGAACTTTTCAAGATTCTGGTGGCCCACTGCAAGGAGTACGGCTTCATCTTTCCCTCCAGTGAAATCTACGACGGACTCGCCGCCGTCTACGATTACGGCCAGCTCGGTGTAGAACTGAAGAACAATATCAAGAACTACTGGTGGCAGGCTATGGTACGCCTGAACGAGAATATAGTAGGCATAGACGCCGCCATTTTCATGCATCCCAGCACCTGGGTAGCATCCGGGCACGTTGCAGCCTTCAACGATCCCCTCATCGACAACCGCGACTCCAAGAAGCGCTACCGCGCCGACGTCCTCATCGAGGACTATCTCGCAAAGATCGAGGAGAAAATCAACAAGGAGGTCGAAAAGGGCCGCAAGCGCTTCGGAGAGGCCTTCGACGAGGCTAAATTCCGCGAAACCAACCCCAACGTCCTCCGCGAGAAAGCACACTACGAGGAAGTACACAACCGCTACGTGAAGGCGGAAAACGAGAACGACCTGGCTGAGTACAAGCAGATTATCCTCGACTGCGGCATAGTCTGCCCCATTTCCGGCACCAAGAACTGGACCGACGTGCGTCAGTTCAACCTGATGTTCAGCACCCAGTTCGGTTCCACCGGCGAAGGCGCAAACACCGTCTACCTCCGTCCGGAGACCGCCCAGGGCATATTCGTTGACTACATCAACGTGCAGAAGACCGGCCGCATGAAGATTCCTTTCGGCATCGCCCAGATCGGAAAGGCCTTCCGCAACGAGGTCGTCGCCCGCCAGTTCATCTTCCGCATGCGCGAATTCGAGCAGATGGAGATGGAATTCTTCTGCAAGCCCGGCACCGAGATGGAATGGTTCAAGAAGTGGAAAGAAGCCCGCATGAAGTGGCACAGGGCCCTCGGAATGGGAGATGAGAACTATCGCTTCCACGATCACGAGAAGCTCGCCCACTACGCCAACGCCGCAACCGACATCGAGTTCAACTTCCCCTTCGGATTCAAGGAACTCGAAGGAATCCACAGCCGCACCGACTTCGACCTCGGCAACCACCAGAAACTCTCCGGAAAGAAGCTTCAGTACTTCGATCCCGAGACCGGCGAAAGCTACGTCCCCTACTGCGTGGAGACCTCCATCGGCGTCGACCGCATGTTCCTCACCGTGCTCAGCCACTCCTTCAAGCAGGAAACCCTCGAGAACGGAGAGAGCCGCGTGGTGCTCAGCATCCCCGCGCCCCTCGCTCCCGTCAAGGCCGCGGTCCTGCCTCTCGTGAAGAAGGACGGCCTGCCCGAACTCGCCCAGAAGGTGATGGATGAACTTAAATACGACTTCAACTGCCAGTACGAAGAGAAGGACAGCATAGGCAAGCGCTACCGCCGTCAGGATGCCATCGGCACCCCGTTCTGCATCACCGTCGACCATCAGAGCCTCGAGGACGGCTGCGTCACCGTACGCGACCGCGACACTATGGCCCAGGAGCGCGTCAAGATCGAAGACCTCCGCGCCATGATCGACAAGAAAGTCTCGCTCAGCAACCTGCTTCGCAATCTGTAGAATGAGGAAACTGTCCGTACTGTTTATTTCTGCAATATATATCGCAGTCCCTTCCCTCGGAGGACGGAACTGCGATATTTTCATTTATGGAGGGACATCGGCGGGAGTGATCGCGGCGAGAAGCGCGGCATCCCAAGGAAAAACCGTCGTCATCGTGGAACCGACAAACCACATAGGCGGCCTGACCACAGGCGGCCTCGGTTATACAGATATAGGAAAGAATCAGGAACTGAAAGGTCTTGCTGCGGAGTTCTATCGCGACATAGGAAAACACTATGGTACAGGAGGGGGTAAGCTGGTGTTCGAACCAAAAGTTGCATCCGGAATCTATGCCGGATATCTGGACGATTCCAGAATAACAGTGCTTAAAAAAACGGGCATAAAAAAACTTGTCAAGTCCGGAAAACGCATCAAGGCAGCCGTGGTCTCCGGACTCGATGAAAAAGGAAAATGCACCGGGAAAAACCGGAAAATCAAGGCGAAGGTTTTCATCGATGCCAGCTATGAAGGAGACCTTCTTCCGCTTGCCGGAGTTACTTTCACAATAGGTAGGGAGAACTCTTCTAAGTATGGAGAAAAATGGAACGGATTCCATTATGCGCGGTATCATCAATTCCCCGACGGGATCGATCCGTATGTGATTGAAGGAGATCCGAAAAGCGGATTGCTCTGGGGAATATCTTCCTCCGCTCCCTCGCAGGAAGGAGAAGGAGACAGCCTTGTGCAGGCATACAATGTGCGGGTCTGCCTCACCGACAGCACCGAGAACAAAATCCCCATTACCGAACCGGACAATTACGACGCAACCCGCTACGAACTGCTCGCCAGGCTGATGGCGGCGCAGAAGCCGGATGCCAGATACTCGATGCACATACCGACTACACGAAAGGCCTCTTCTGGTTCATCCTTACCGATCCCCGTGTGCCGGAAAAACTCTCGAAGGAAATCTCCCGCTGGGGATATCCAAAGGATGAATACCCCGAAAACAATCACTGGACCCCGCAGCTTTATGTCCGTGAAGGGCGCAGGATGGTAAGCGATTATGTGGTCACGCAGGCCGACTGCGAAGGGAAGACCAGGGCGGAAGATGGAATCGCGGAAGCGGCTTACATGATGGACTCTCACAACTGCCAGCGAGTCGTCGTAGAAAAGGACGGACGGCGCATGGTAAAGAACGAAGGCGATGTCGAAATCAAGATACCGGGACCTTATCCGATTTCGTACAGGGCCATTGTTCCATCCGCAGACGAATGCTCCAATCTCCTGGTCCCGGTGTGCCTTTCGGCCAGCCATATCGCCTACGGGTCCATCAGGATGGAACCCGTCTTCATGAGTCTCGGCGAGGTTGCGGCCAGGGCTGCGGTCCAGGCAACGAAAAAATCCTGTACTGTGCAGGAAGTGGACTGGCGGAGCGTCAGGCTCTGATTTCCAGAGCCTTGCGCAGATGCTTCAAAGCATGTGTGATATGAGTCTCCACCGTCCTTATGCTCAGGCCGGTCAGATCCGCTATCTGCGGATTGCTCAATCCCTGGAAGCGGCTCATGACGAAAACCCTCCGTCTTTGCGGCGGTAATTCCGAAACCGCCCTGTTGAGATTCTCAATGAATTCCGAATGTTCGACATAATCGCCGTCTTCACCGGTCAACTCTTTTGAAAGCACTGCCGCCTCCTCTTGGAACCGCCGGCTCACACCCTTCCGTTTCGAGAAATCAAGCACGGCATTTTTCGCCATTTTGAGGAGGTAAGACTCGAAAGACGACACTTTAGACACATACCTTCTGCGTACCCAGATTTTTACGAAAATATCCTGTGTAAGGTCGCCGGCAACCTCGCCGTCGTGGATTAGAGCCTTGATAAAACCTGCACATTTCCCGGAATAAAGCGTGTACAACGCAGAAAAAGCGTCGTTGTCACCACGTCCGAGACGTTGAAGAATATCTCTGGTTTCATCCATCGGTTATCAGTTTGCGATGCAAATCTAATGTTTTTCACGAAAATATTATTACGTGTTTTGTCGGGGATAATCGTCATATCAGAAAAAACATTAAATTTGTGATGGTTATGACTAAAGAATCAGAGCGCAGGATAAGGCAGATTTGGGATCAGGCGGATCCCCTTGAGAGTTCTGCCCTGCCCAGCGCTTCCGCTGTCCTGTCCAAAGGTCTTTCCCGGGAAAAAACCGTCCGTCGGCGCATTGTTGCAGCCATGTCTTCTGCGGCTGTACTGCTGGCGGTGATTACCGGCTATTTCTCGTTCTCCGGAAGGCAGTCCTCCGTAACCCTGCTTGCAGAAGGAGACAAGGCTCAATATACCCTTCCGGACGGCACCAACGTGTGGCTGAACAAGAACTCCAGACTTGAATACGGGAGTTCTTTCGAATCCGGAAAACGCACGGTCAAACTCTTGGGCGAAGCCTTCTTCGACGTGGCCAAGGACGCCTTGCACCCCTTTGCGGTGGAAACGGGCGCCATGACGATCAAGGTCCTCGGAACCCGGTTCACAGTCTCGGCATACGAAAATGAAAACCAGTCCGCCTGGCTGGAAGAGGGAAAGATTGAAGTCAACGGCCGAAATCTTGAAACCACCGAACTTCATCCCGACCAAAGCATACATTTCGACGGGAGCGGCTGGAAAGTCTCCGATACACCTGCGTCATGCCATACATCGTGGATATCAGACAGACTCACGATGGAAAACATGCCGCTCGACGAAGTGGTATCATCCCTTGAACACTGGTTCAACGTCGGACTGTCCCTCAAAGACCCTGCAAAGGCCCACGGCATCAAACTCTCGATGACCGTGAGGGGAGAGTCTCTCGCAACCATACTCGAAACCATCAGCCTCCTTTCTGGCGAAACCGTCTCCATCAGGTAAGAATAAACGTAGTATTCTGCTATGCGTTGGAGTCGGATTATCATCTTGACGATAGTATTGTCGTGCATTCAGGCGTTCAATCACACGCTTGAAGCGCAGAAACTCACACTCGACCTTGAGAATGTGAGCGTGCTGGAACTGTTCCGCAACATCGAAAAAGAGACCGGCCTCGCATTCTTCTACAGCAACAATGAAGTGGATGTCACCCGGACCGTGACGGTCAAGGTAAAGGACACTCAACTGGTCGAAATCCTCGGCATCGTGTTCCCCGAGATGAGGTGCCTGATCCTCGAAGAAAGGATAGTTCTGATTCCGGAAAGACGGCAGACGCATCCCGACACCGCCGATGCCGACACCCGGGGACTCCTGCCGCCCGGAGACACCTCGCGGCTGCGGACTCCCCGTCCGATCTACAATATACTTAAGGAGGCCATAGTGGTAGGATATGGCATCCAGCAGAAAAAGAATGTTACCGGCGCGGTATCTGTTTTGGACGAAAAGGACATCAAGGATCGCCCCGTGGCTGGAATAGGACAGGTGATGCAGGGGATGGTATCCAATCTGAACATACTCCAGGAATCCGGTCAGCCTGGAGCCGTTTCCCTGTTCAATATCCGCGGAACGACGTCTTTGAACGGCGGCGATCCCCTGATCCTTGTGGACGGAGTGGAGACCGACCCTATGAGCGTCAACCCCTCGGACATAGAATCTATCACTATCCTCAAGGATGCTTCCTCCGCTGCCATCTACGGGGTCCGCGGAGCGTTCGGCGTAATTCTTATAACAACCCGCAGCGGACAGCGCGACCGTCCGCCCAAAGTGTCCCTGAACACCAGGTTTTCACTGTCTGCGAACACCGTTTCCACCAACTTTGAAACTAGGGGATACGACGCCGCCAAACTAGCGGACAGATTCATGCTGAACTCCGTTTCGGGTACACCGTATACCAAGTATACCGATGTGGATTACCAGCGTCTTTTCGAACGCAGGGGTGACAAGAAGCCGGTTGCGGAGCGTCCGTGGATGGTGACGGAGAACCGTGACGGCGTTCCCTCGTACATCTACCTTGGAAACTTCGACTGGTACCGGTATCTTTACAATGAATCCAGACCTACTCAGGACTACAATATCGAAATTTCCGGAGGATCGCAGAAAGTGTCATATAAACTAAGCGGACGCTTCTACAACCAACAGGGAATCCAGCGAATGGGCCCCGACCGCTTCCGTTCCTACACGCTCTCAAGCAAAGTGCAGATGCAGTTGAGGGACTGGCTGAGCATAGGATACAGTTCGCGTTTCTATATGTCGGGGTACAACTACCTCGGGCTGGATTCGCAGTATATTAACTTCTATCGCCCCACCATACATGCCCTGCCCTCGTTCCTGCCGGTGAACCCCGACGGAACGGCGGTGTCGCACACGGTGCTCACCAACTCTTCCGCCCACTTCATAATGTCCGGCTACAACTCCATGATGCGCAGCGGCAATACCGGCGGGACCAATACCGACGAGCAAACCTACAACACCATCGACATAACCGCCGACTTGTTCCCCGGCTTGTCACTGAAGACCTCCTACACCATCCACTCCTCCTATCTGCAGAAACTGTTCAGGAGCGCCCCCGCCGCCTACTCAATGTACCCCGGTGAGACCGCCTACGAACCCGCAAACGCCTACGAGGATTATCTTTCGCAGAGAGACACGCGCATCAGGAGGGCTCACCGGATTATTTCCGTGGATTCAGATTGTAAGCATATAGTGCTTCAAGCATAGATTCTGGTAAGTCTAAAGAGGAAGAACTTTAGATCTATTACTCCTCTCAGTTGAGCCCTGAATGCCTT
>Ga0310695_10010647_pt1 | contig 13382 bp, 11 predicted proteins | sample RumenRJG_04DNA_FD_203882 | JGI IMG/M metagenome (GOLD analysis project Ga0310695, IMG submission 203882) | Bovine rumen microbial communities from Lethbridge, Alberta, Canada - RJG_04 (v2) (version 2) | ecosystem: Host-associated > Mammals > Digestive system > Stomach > Rumen | place: Canada...
TGGCGATGGTGGGGGAGAACTCATGGGAAATGTCGTCATAGGTCGCGTCGGTGTCCTCGATGCAGTCGTGCAGCAGCGAGGCCACGATGGACTCGGAGTCCAGATGCAGCTCGTCCGCCACGATCTGTGCCACGGCGATGGGGTGCGTGACATAGGGCGAGCCGTCCTTGCGCTTCTGCTCGCCGTGGTGCTCCACGGCGTAGTGATACGCCTTGTCGATCATGGCAAAATCCGCGCCGGGATTATAGTGTTGGATGGTGTCGATCAGATGGTCATATTGTTCCTGTACAGTCAAGACGGATCACCTCACGATCGCTTCGGGCGCGGTCAGGATACTCCCGCGCAGTCGACGTTTCCGTTCAATATCTTTTCATAGAGCTCCACCGTCCGATCCACGTAGCGGCGGACGCTGAACTCGTCGGACTTCGCCACCGCGCCGTCCGACAGGTTCCGGCGCAGCGTGTCGTCATGCAGAATGTTCAGCGCGTGGTCGAGGAACTCCCGCTCCGTGCGGTAGGCGTAGCCGTTGCCGCCCTCCTCCAGCACACCTTCGAGACAGGGGTCGTCCCGCACCAGCAGCGGCAGGCTGCAGGTCATGGCCTCAAGATAGGTGAGCGAATGTACCTCAAAATTCGACGCGCAGACAAACAGACTGCCCATGCGGTAGTAGCGGTATACCTCGTCCGGCGGGATGCGGCCCGTGAACACGACGCTGCTGCCCAGAAGCCTCAGCTCCCGGGCCTGCGCCTCCAAATGCGCCTTGTCGGGGCCGTCGCCCACGATGAGCAGCTGGACGTCGGGGTCTTCCTTCAGCAGATCGGGCATGTAGCCGATGATCTCCTCCAGGTTTTTCTCACGGCTGAGGCGGGAGAGCGCCACCAGCACCTTGCCGTTGTCGCGCAGACCGTAGCGCGCGAACAGCGCGGCGCGATCCTCCGGCGGCAGCTCGCGCTGGAACTGCTCGAGCCGGATGCCGTTGGGGATCACCACCACGGGGCAGCTGAGCCGGTAACCGTTGGTGATGCTCCGGCCCTTTTCCGAGGGGACGGTCAGCACCTTGGCGTCGTGGTAGGCGAAGTAGCTCCAAAAGCGGATGAGCTTCCGGATCAGCCGGCGGCTGTGCAGCTTGGGCTGGATGAACTTGCCGTAGTCCGTGTGGGAGGTCATCACGAAGGGCGTGTGGTTGGCGTGAGCCACCTGCTTGGCGAGGCGGCTGGCCGAAAACTCCGTGTGGATGTGGATGATGTCCGGGTTCCAGCGCTTGAGCTCCCGCAGGTAGCGATTGCGCAGCACGGGGCTTTGCCGCGCGTCCGGGTAGACCGGCGAGGAAAAGGAGGAGATGTAGTAATCATCCCCATCCTGAAAGGAGGTATGCGTGTCGGACAGCGCCAGCACCTTGACGGGATAGCCCCGGGAGCGCAGCTCCTCCGCCAGCATTACGACCATGTTGGTCACGCCGTTGGTCTGCTTTTTGTAAGCGTCGGACGCGATCAGTATTTTCATTTTCTCGTTCTTTTCCAATGTTTCCATCCCTTGTCTTGCCAAATTTATCTATATGTTATGAGCGTTTTTCGCAATCATTGCTGCAAAAGTTCGCGAAGGTGCTTCAAATAGGGGCTGTCATCCAGCTCCACCTTTTTGCCGTCCGAGGTCAGGCGCAGCGTCAGCGTCCCGTCGGCGCGCTCGAGCGTCAGCAGTCCGCGCTCGGCGAAGATGTCGAGGCACAGCGCCGTGCGCAAAAAGCTCTCCGCGCCGGTGACCTCCGCGGCGATGCCGCGCAGCAGCGGCAGCTCCGGGCCGGAGAGCGTGCCGGAGACGGCGGAGCGCTCCAACACGCGCCAGACGCGCACGAACTGCTCCCGGGAGGGCAGCAGCCGGGCCGCGTCCCGGGCGGGCAGGGGTGAGAGTGTCAGCAGACTGTCCCGCAGGGCCAGCAGCTCCGTCTCTCTTGCGCTGGGCGACCGGGCGGGCCGCAGATCCAGCAGTTGCAGCTGTACGCTGCGGCTGCCGCGGAACTCGTTGATCTGCAAGTAGAACGCCGCGTCCACGCGGCTGAGCGCGGCGACGCCGGCGTCCTCCGCGGTGACGGAGAAGAAAATGCCCTCAAAGGAGGCATGTCCCTTTTGCAGCCGCACCTTGAGGTGGCGGTTCTGCCCCACGCTCTGCGCCGATTCCAACAGCGCGCCGCGGAAGCAGAACACCGGGCGGTCGTTGCCCGCGCCGTAGGGTTCCAGCTCCGAAAGCCGCTCCACCTCGTCCAGCGTGACCAGCGCGGGGCGCGTCAGCTCCGCGTCGATGGAGAGCGACGACACCGGGCGGGCGTGGCCGGTGTGCTCGCGGACGTATTTGTTCATCTTCTTGCGGAAGGCCGGAATGTTGGCCTCCTCAATGGTGAAGCCCGCGGCCAGCTCATGTCCGCCGAAGCCCAGCAGCAGGTCGGAGCAGGCTTCCAGCGCGCCGAACAGATTGAACCCGCCGTAGCTGCGGCACGATCCCTTGCCCACGCCGTCGGCAAGGTGGATCATGAAGCTGGGGCAGGAGTATTTTTCCGAAAGCCGGGAGGCGACGATGCCCACCACGCCCTGATGCCAGTCGTCGCTGGCGAGGACGAGCGCGTATTTTTCCTCCGGCGGCAGCGTTTCGAGCTGCTCCACCGCCTTGGCGTAGATCTCCTGCTCCACGCTCTGGCGCTCGCGGTTGAGCTCGCACAGCTCCCGAGCCTTTTGCTCGGCCTCCAATTCGTCGTCGGTGAGCAGCAGCTCGGCAGCCAGCGCGGCGCGGCCCATGCGTCCCGCGGCGTTGATGCGCGGGGCCAGCACGAAGCCGATCTGGATGGACGAGACGCTCTTGCCTGCGAGGCCCGCCTCCCGCAGCAGCGCGTGCAGGCCGATGAAGTCGCTGTGATCCAGCGCTTCGAGACCCATGCTGACGATGGCGCGGTTCTCATCCTCCATGCGCATGACGTCGGCGATGGTACCGATGGCCGCCAGTGTGCAGTAGCGGGCGAAGAGCGCGTCCTCGCGCCCGTTGCCCCCCAGCGCCAACACCAGCTTGAGGGCGACGCCCACGCCGGCGAGGTGCTTGAAGGGATAGGCGCAGTCCGGGCGGTGGGGATCGACCACGGCGACGGCGCGGGGCAGCGTTTCCTTGCACTCGTGGTGGTCGGTGATGACCATGTCCACGCCGAGGCCGCCCGCAAAATCCGTCTCCTCCACGCCGGTGATGCCGCAGTCCACCGTGACGATCAGCTTCACGCCCTGCTCCGCGAGGGACTCTATGGCGTCGCAGCTCAGGCCGTAGCCCTCGTCAAAGCGCCCGGGGATGTGCATGACCACGTCTCCCCCGCGCCGGCGCAGATAGTCGGTCAAAAGGCAGGTGGCGGTGATGCCGTCCACGTCGTAGTCGCCGAACACGGCGACCTTTTCACCGCTTGCCAGCGCGTCCTGAACCCGCGCCACGGCCTTGTCCATATCCCGCATCAAAAACGGCGAGTGGGTGAGCTCCCGCTCCCGTTCCAGTGAGACGGCGGCCTGCTCGGCGGTCTCGACGCCGCGGGAGACGAGCACGGAGGAGACCAGATAGGGGTATCCCGCGTCCATCAGCGCGTTGATCTTCCCGTCGTTCAGTGTGGGAATGTTCCACTGTTCGTATTTCAGGCCGCCCGCCTCCCTTCTGCGTTTCCTTCGCCCGGTTTAGCGTATCAATTTCTTACTATATCAAAAAACAAACAAAAGGACAAGAGCGAATTTCCCCGCTCTTTCCAGATATTTCCCGGATTTGACGCGCCGCGGGATTTATGATACAATGCGCGGCATACAGGCGAGGTGAGTTATGAGAAAGAGAGTTCGACGCGCGGCGGCGCTGCTTTTGAGCGCGGCACTGCTGCTCACGCCGGCGCGTGCCGCGTTTCGCGACGTGCCGGAGGGCCACTGGGCCTATGAAGCCGTGCAGAAAGCCGCGGAGTACCGGCTCGTCGGCGGCAACGGGGACGGCACCTTCGGCGTGGGGCGGAGCGTCACCCGCGCGCAGTACGCGAAGATGCTCTGCCGCCTGATGGACTGGGAGCTTATTGAACCGGAGCGGGGCAGTTTTACCGACAATCAGGACAAGAGCCAGTGGTATTATCGGGTCATCGAGACGGCGGCAGAGCACGGCGCTCTGCTGAGGCTGAGCGACGTCTGCGGCCCCAATGACCCGCTGCCCCGTGAGGAAATGACCGCCATGACCATGCGGGCACTGGGCTACGCGACCCTTTCGGGCATCGTACAGGATGACTGCCCCTTTGTCGACGTGACCACCAACCGGGGCTATATCGCGCTGGCGTACCGGATGGGTATCGTCGGCGGCGTCGGCAACGATAAGTTTTCGCCCAAGACCACGGCCGGCCGCGAGCAGGCCGCCGCGGTGCTGGTGCGTGTCTACGAGCGGCTCCACGGGGATCAGCAGACGGTGATTTACAGCGGCGGCGAGACCACGCCGGAGTCAGCGGTTCCGGCGGAGGAGATCGTCAACGCGGGCACCGCGATCCCCATGTATCCCCGCGCGCCGATGGAGAGCGTTTATGCCGCGGCGATGAAGGCGGGCGAAGGCGGCGCCGTGGCGCTGCGCACCGCGCCGCTGGCGATCACGACCGAGGACGGCGCGATCACGCTGAGCGAGACCATCACGGACGAGGAGCTGGAAGCCTACCTTGCCGACGAGGCGACAAAGACCTATCGTTCCGCCCGGTACGAAAGCTCGTATCTTATCAACGGCAATACCGTCGTATGGTACGAGACGGAGGGGGATCTCGCCGTCAAGACGCAGCTGTGCCAGATGCTGGGCGTCAGCGCGATCTACCTGACAGAATAAAATAGCGCCCTAGCGGGCGCTTTTTTTCGCGGCTTCGATGGTGTGGCGGCAGAGAATGGCGGTGGTCACGGCGCCGACGCCGCCGGGCACGGGCGTGATGGCGTCCACGACAGGTTCCGCCTCGGCAAAGCGCACGTCGCCGGTGAGGGTGCCGTCCGGCAGGGTGTGGATGCCGACGTCGATGACGGTCTGGCCGGGGCGGACGTGCTCCGCGCCGATGAGTCCCGCGCAGCCGGTGGCCACCACGAGGATGTCCGCCTCGCGGCAGAGTGCGGCGAGGCCGGTGGTGTGGGTGTGGGCGATGGACACCGTGGCGTTTTTGCGCAGCAGCAGCATGGACACCGGCTTGCCGATGACAAAGCTGCGCCCGATGACCAGCGCGCGCTTGCCGTCGATGGGGATGTTGTAGTGCTCGAGCAGCGCGAGGCAGGCTTCCGCCGTGCAGGGCGCGAAGCCCTCATGGGCGCCGGAGTAGACCGCCGCCATGGAGGTGGCGGTGACGCCGTCGGCGTCCTTTTTCGGCGAGACGGCGGCGCAGACCGCCGCGTCGTCGAACCGATCGGAGAGCGGGCGCAGCAGCAGGATGCCGTGGACGCCGGGATTGGCGCCCAGCGCCGACAGCTCCCGCAGCAGCGTCTCCTGGGACACGTCCTCCGGCAGCATGACGCGCTGCACCGCGATGCCCGCCTGTTCGCAGCGCTTGAGCGCGCCGCGCTCATAGGCGAGGTCGGCGTCCTTTTCGCCCACGCGCACCGTGGCGAGGCAGGGCGTGACGCCGCGAGCGCGCAGGGCGTCGCTTTCACCGCGCAGGTTTTCCGTGATGGCGCGGGCTACCGCCGCGCCCTTGAGCAGTTCCGCCATGAAAAGCACTTCCTTTCATCGGGGAATGGTGGTAGAATATAATCATGGATAGTTCAGAGAAAAAGCGCGCGCTGCGCGCGGAGATACGAGCCAGAGAACGCGCTCTCGACTCCGCCTATAAGGCGGAGAGCAGCGCGGCGATCTGCCGCGCGCTGGCGGCGCTGCCGGCGTTTGCCGCGGCGGAGACGGTGTTCGCCTTCGCAGGCCTCGCGCGGGAGATCGACACCCGGGACTTTTTGCGCGAGACGCTCGCGCGCGGCAAGACGCTGCTGCTGCCCCGCTGTGAGCCGGAGCGGCAGCTGTCACTGTGCGTGGTGCGGGACCTGGACGCCGATCTGGAGCCGGGGGCCATGGGGATTTTGGAGCCGAAGCGCTCCTGCCCGGTGCTTGCGCCGGAGGATGCGGACTTTGCCGTGGTGCCCTGCACCACCTTTGACCGCGCGGGCAACCGCCTCGGACAGGGCGGCGGGTACTATGACCGTCTGCTGCCCCGGCTGCGCTGCCCGACGGTGTGCATCTGCCGGGAGCGCTTGATCGCGGACGCCGTGCCCGCCGAGCCGCACGACCTGCGCTGCGCGCTGTATTTGACGGAAAACGGACAGTTTTCGTGAGCAGACAGCCCGCGTCCAAGAATATTATCATAAAGAATTTTTCCATGCAAGCTTGTTTCTTGGTTCTAACTGTGCTAAAGTAATTTACACCATTTTTAAGGAAGCGCTGAATAAATCCCCGCGCACGTCTTGACGGCATCTTTTCCGTCTTGACTGCGCCAAAAATCCTTGAAATACGTCAGTATTCCTGCGGCTTTTTGGCTTGCCAGACGAAAAATCTGCTCGCCAATCCGCACACGTTGATTTAATCAGCGCTTCCCTAATAAAAAACAGGAGGCCGAAACCATGTTATCTGTTGATGTTTCCAAGGCGGTATCTTTCCTTTCAGGGTCTTATCAGGAGCAGTTGGGCGGCGAGCTCAAGCAGGCGGCGGACTGGATCCAGAACGGCGGCGGCAAGGGCGACGATTTCCTCGGCTGGGTGCGTCTGCCCGAGGCCTATGACAAGGACGAGTTCGCCCGCATCCAGAAGGCGGCGAAGAAGATCCAGAGCGATTCCAAGGCGCTGGTCGTCATCGGCATCGGCGGCTCTTACCTCGGCGCCCGCGGCGTGATCGAGTGCCTGGGCTCCCCAAACTACAACCTCAAGCCCAAGGCCACGCCCAACGTCTACTTCATGGGCAACGGCCTGAGCAGCGCCGCGACCAAGGAGGTCTACGATCTGGTCAAGGACGTGGACTTCTCCGTGAACGTCATCTCCAAGTCCGGCACCACCACCGAGCCGGCGGTCGCGTTCCGCTTCTTCAAGGAGCTGCTGGAAAAGAAGTACGGCAAGGCCGAGGCCGCCAAGCGCATCTATGCCACCACCGACAAGGCGCGCGGCGCGCTCAAGAGCCTCGCCACCGCCGAGGGCTATGAGACCTTTGTGGTGCCCGACGACGTGGGCGGCCGCTTCAGCGTCCTCAGCGCCGTGGGTCTGCTCCCCATCGCCGTGGCGGGCATCGACATCAACGAGCTGATGGGCGGCGCGGCCGACATGATGAAGGTCTGCCGCACCAACGACTTCACCAACCCCGCGTGGCAGTACGCCGGCGTCCGCAGCGCGCTGTACCGTGCCGGCAAATCCGTGGAGATGCTGGCCTGCTTCGAGCCGTCCTTCCGCTTCATGGCGGAGTGGTGGAAGCAGCTCTACGGCGAGAGCGAGGGCAAGGACGGCAAGGGCCTGTTCCCCGCCAGCGTGGACTTCACCGCCGATCTGCATTCCATGGGCCAGTACATCCAGCAGGGCGAGCGCCTGATGCTCGAGACCGTGGTTCGCTTCGATCCCGATGACGACCAGATGGTGGTGCCCCACGACGACGTGAACGGCGACGGTTTGAACTTCCTCGCGGGCAAGACGCTGCACGAGATCAACACCCAGGCCATGGACGGCACGTTGCTGGCCCACGTCGAGGGCGGTGTGCCCAACATGATCGTCAAGGCCGGCAAGCGCAGCGTACGCGAGCTGGGCAGCCTGATCTACTTCTTCGAGTATGCCTGCGGCCTCTCCGGCTACCTGCTGGGCGTGAACCCCTTCGACCAGCCCGGCGTCGAGGCGTACAAGAAAAATATGTTCGCGCTGCTCAACAAGCCCGGTTATGAGGACATGGGCGCGGAGCTGCGCGCGAAGCTGGCGCAGTAAAGAAAGATTTAACACTTTCTTCATTGAAAAAAGCGCGGCTGTGTGCTATGCTTAACGGGTAAATACTGAAAGGAGTGATTTCCTATGGTTCGTTTGATCATGGGTGACAAGGGTTCGGGTAAGACCAAGAAGCTGATCGAACTCATCAACAGCGCCGCGTCGCAGGAGGCGGGCAACGTCGTCTGCATCGAGGCGTCCAAGACCATGACCTTCGACATCCATTACCATGTTCGTCTGATCGTTGCCAGCGAATACGAGGTCGGCTCTTACGAGGCGATGCGCGGCTTTATCAGCGGCCTGTATGCGGGCAATTATGATATTTCCCACGTGTTCATCGACAATCTGTTCAAGATCGTCGGCGGCAAGAGCGACCACGAGGCCGAGGTGTTCCTGGACTGGCTGGAGAAGTTCAGCGCCACCCACGGCGTACGCTTCACGGTGTCCGCCTCCGTGGACCCCGAACACGCTACCGACGGGATGCAGAAGTACCTGTAAGGCTACATAGAGAAAGACGCACGGCGTATGCCGTGCGTCTTTCTCTTTTTATGTGTTACTGCGCCGCGGCGAAGGCACGGATGCCTTCGATGGTCTTGTCGTAGTCGGCTTTGAGCGCCGTGAGGCGCGCGGTGACGGTGTCGTCGTCCATGGTACGGGCGTTGCCGGGGCGGAACTCCTCGGCGATGGCGCTGGCCTGCTCGGACAGATGGTTGAGTCCGAGGTTCGCGCCGACGCCCTTGAGGGCGTGAGCGCCCTCAAAGACGCCGGCGGCGTCCCGGGCGTCCCACGCGCTCATCAGTTTCTCGCAGGATTTGTCGTCGAGGAACTTCAAAACGAACTTGCCGATGAGCTTATCCATCTGCAAAATGCGCTTGGCGCTGTCGTAGCTCGCGCCGATGCTGTCGTACAATTCCTGAACGGTCATGCTCGTACCTCCTTGGCGCTGTGCGCGGCCAAATACTCTTCAAATTCTTTCGGGGGAAGCGGCTTGGAGAAATAGTAACCCTGGATGTAATCGCAGCCCAGCACCTTGAGCGCCGCCACCTGCTCCGCGGTCTCCACGCCCTCGACCACGGTCTTGAGGCGCAGATTGTCCGCGAGCAGCGAGCAGAAACGCAGGATGCTGTAGTCGCCGGTGGCCGAGGCCTGCCGGATGAGGCTCATGTCCACCTTCATCACGTCCAGCGTCAGCGTGTTGAGACTGGACAGCGAGGAGTAGCCGGAGCCGAAGTCGTCCAGCTCGATGTGGAAACCGTTGTTGTGCAGGTCCTCCAGCGTCTTTTCGATCTTGCCGGGACTGTCGGAGTACATGGACTCGGTCAGCTCCACATGGAGCAGGGAGTGGTCGAGGCCGTACTTGTCCGCCAGCGCGGCGATCTCGCCGGCGAGGTCGGGCACGTCGAAGTCCATGCGCGAGGCGTTGATGGACACCGGCACGGCGGGTAAGCCCTCGTCGAGGCAGTGGCGCAGCTCCTTGCAGACCTCCTCCCAGATTTAGAAGTCGAGACTGGTGATGAAGCCGTTGCGCTCGAACAGCGGAATGAACTGCCCAGGGCTGACGAAGCCCAGCTCGGGATGGATCCAGCGCACCAGTGCCTCAACGCCGCCGGTGGCGTCGGTGTGCAGGTCGTGCTTGGGCTGGTAGTAGACGACGAACTGGCGCTCCGCCAGCGCGGCCTCCATGTTCTCCTCGATCTGGTGCTCGCGGAGCTGAAGGTTGCGCATCTCATCGTCGTACCACGCCACGCGTACGCCGAACTTCTTTTTGATCTTGCCCAGCGCCAGCGTCGCGCGGTCGCAGATCGCGGCGGCGGAGAGCGCGTGGTCGACGTTGGCGAAGATGCCGTACTTGACGACAAACTTGGCGTAGCGCGTCTCCTCCCCCTCGGGGGTGAGGATGCCGTTCCAGCTGCCCTCGTAGTGGCGCAGCAGGAACGCGTACACGTCCGCGCCGATGCGTCCGCCGAAGACCAGACCCGGGATGCGCTCATTGAGGTCGTCTGCCACGGCGCGCAGGAAGCTGTCGCACTGGGCGGTGCCGTAACGGTCGTTGAGGGCGCGGAAGTTCTCCACGTCGCTGCACACGATGTCGTAGCGCTCGTCCGGGTTGGCGCGCAGCACCTCCTCGAGCGTGTGGTAGAAGAACTCCTTGCTGTACAGCCCCGTCAGCGCGTCGGTTTCCAAGCGGCCCAGCATGGCGCTGGACTCGCGCAGACGGATCATGCTCTTCATGCGGTTTTTCATCACCTCAAGGTTGTAGGGCTTGGTGATGAAGTCGCTCGCGCCCAGCTCCAGGCAGCGGATCTCGTCGTCCACGGTGTTGCTGGCGGTCATCATGATGACCGGAATGGTGTCGAAGCGCGGGTCCTGACGCTTGCGCTCCAAAAACTCGAAGCCGTCGCACTCCGGCATGTAGACGTCCAGCATGACCAGCGCGATCTCGCTGCTGTGCTTGTCGAGCTGATCGAGGCCCACGTTGCCGTTTTCCGCTTCCAGCACCTCGTATTCGTCCGTCAGCAGCTCGCAGAGGATCTCGCGGTTCATGTCATTGTCCTCGACGATCAGAACGGTGCGTTTGCGCTGTGTGATTTCTTTCTCGTCTATCATTTATCGTATCCCCCCACGTTCGGCGTTTTCACGAAAAGAATTCGGCCATCAGGTCGTCAAAGGACATCGGGCGCGAGTACAGGTTGCCCTGTGCGCTGACGATGCGGCAGTCCTTCAAAATGTCGCGCATCCCCGCGGTCTCCACGCCCTTGGCGATGACCTGTGTGCCGCGGGCGGCGGCGCACTCGGCGAGGTGGCGCATGGTCTCGCGGTCGGCGCTGTCGGTCTCGATGTCCCGCACCAGCTCGCGGTCGAATTTGATGTAGTCGGCGGCGAAGCGCTTGAGGAAGCCGATGGACTCAAAGCCCGTGCCGAAGTCGTCCACGCCCACGCGGACGCCCAGCTTGTGCAGCGCCTCGGCGACGCTGTGGAGCCGGTCGAAGTCCAGCAAGCGGCAGCCCTTGGTGATCTCAAGGCTGAGGTTCGCCGCGGGGAAGCCGGTTTCCCGCAGCAGCTCCACCACGCTGTCGACGAAGTACTCGTCCTCTACCTGCGAGGCGGAGATGTTGACGCCCAACTGGAAGCCCGGCGCCTTTTCGAGGAACTTGATGCCGTCCTGCATGGCGGTGCGCAGGATCCAGCTGCCCAGCTCCTCGAACACGAAGTCGTTTTCGAGGATCGGCAGGAACTCGAGCGGCTCCACCTCGCCGTAGGGCTCGCCCTCCCAGCGCACCAGCGCCTCCGCGCCGAGGATGCGTCCGGTTCGGGTGTCCACCACCGGCTGGTAGTCCAGCAAAAAGCCCTTGCAGCCGTCCACGATGCAGTCGCGGATGACGTTGACCATTTCCAGCGACTCGTTCACGTCGTAGTTGACGCTGCCGTTGAAGTCCACCAGCTCGCCGTGCCTGTGCCGCTTGGACTCGTTGTAGGCGGAGGCGAGGCAGGAGTAGATGGCCGCGGGGTCGGAGCGGACGCCGCCGACGGAGATCATCGCGCCATTGGCGATGAGGTTGTGGCGGTTGCCCTCCACGCGGATGCCGCGCTGGAGCTTGAGGCGGGTCGTGTCGTAGATCGCGGCCATGGTCTCGCGGTCCAGCTCCTCCGATACCACGGCAAAGGTGGCGGCGTCCATGCGGTAGACCGTGCCGCGCCGCCCCACCGTCTCCTGAATGAGCCACGCGGTCTCCTGCAGGACGCGGTTGCCGTAGCTGTAGCCGTGCGTCTCGTTGATGCGGGAGAGCCGGCTCACGCCCAGCAGCAGCGCGACGGCCCGGCCGTCACGCGCCATCACGTCGCTCAGCGCCTTGTAAAACGCCGACTTGTTGGGCAGGATCGTGATGGGGTCGGTGTCCTCGGTCAGGCCCTGGTTGACGAGCTTGCCGCCGATCAGGCTGGGTAGGCCCCGCTCGTTGCGCAGCACGGAGCCAACGTTGCGGAAGTTGTAGTAATCTCCGCTTTTCGTCCGCACACGGTAGGTGATGTCGTAGGAGTGCCGCTTGCCCTCGACGAGCGGCCCCATGACGTCCAGGTAGCGCCTGCGGTCCTCGGGGTGGACGTAGTCGCCCCAGTCCATCGCGCCGTTGGGGACGTACTCCCCCGGCAGGCCGAACAGCTCCACCGCGCCGGGCGACCAGCGGGTCACGCCGCCCTCGACGTGCATCAGGCTGATGAGCGCGCCGCCGGAGATCATCTGGAACGCGTCGAACACGTCGTCGAGCATTTGCTTTTTCAAAGGGTCCATCTGAATGTTGTCCATTGTGTCCGGCGCCTCCTAGCCGCCGATCAGCTCCGAGAGCGTCTCATAGAGCCGCTCCGGCTCCACGGGCTTGCTCAGATGCGCGTTCATACCCGCCTGCAACGAGCGCTGCACGTCCTCGTCGAAGGCGTTTGCCGTCAGCGCGATGATGGGGATCGTCTTTGCGTCGGGCCGATCCAGCGCGCGGATGGTCTGCGTGGCGGTGAGGCCGTCCATCTCCGGCATACGCATATCCATCAGGATCGCGTCGAAGTGCCCCGCGGGGCTTTCGGCGAAGCGCTTAACGGCGAGGGCGCCGTTTTCCGCGTGCTCGACCGACATATCCATCATTTCCAGCAGCTCGATCATGATCTCGGCGTTGATCATCATGTCCTCCGCCAGCAGGATGTGGCGGCCTGTGAGATCGGCCGCTTCCTCGCCGCCCTCGCGCTCGCGCTTGCGGTCGATGGCCTGCTTGAACTCATAGAGGACGTTGGAGGCGAACAGCGGCTTGGACATGAAGCTGTCCACCCCCGCGAGCAGCGCCTTGTCCTGCACATCCGACCAGTGGTAGGCGGTGAGGATGATGATGGCGGACTCGTCGCCGGTGATCTCGCGGATGCGCCGCGTGACCTCCAAACCATCCATCCCCGGCATTTTGAGATCGACGAGGATGAGGTTGTACGCCTCGCGCCGCGCGTGGCGCAGCTGCACCATCTCCAGCGCCTCCTCGCCGCCGAGGGCGGTGTCCGCCGCGATGCCGATCTCGTCGAGCACCAGCTTGGCGTGTTCGCAGGCGACGGGGTCGTCGTCGATGACCAGCACATGCATGTCCTGGGGGAGGATGTCGGCGTGCTGGGCGGCGTCGCTGCGCTCGGAGCTGCGCAGCGTCACGTTCACGGTAAAGGTGGAGCCGACGCCCTTTTCGGACGTTACGGAGATGCTGCCGTTCATCATCTCCACGATGTTCTTGGTGATCGCCATGCCGAGGCCGCTGCCGCCGTACTGGTTGGTGGTGGTGGCGTCCTCCTGAGAGAAGGCGTCGAAGATGTGCGGCAGGTACTCCTGATCCATGCCGATGCCGGTGTCCTGAATGGTAAAGCGCAGCGTGGACTGGCCCTCGAAGCGCGCGGTCTGCTCGATATAAAAGCGCACCGTGC
>Ga0310695_10010649_pt1 | contig 13382 bp, 14 predicted proteins | sample RumenRJG_04DNA_FD_203882 | JGI IMG/M metagenome (GOLD analysis project Ga0310695, IMG submission 203882) | Bovine rumen microbial communities from Lethbridge, Alberta, Canada - RJG_04 (v2) (version 2) | ecosystem: Host-associated > Mammals > Digestive system > Stomach > Rumen | place: Canada...
CGAGCGCCGCAATCTCGGGCAGGATAAGGGGGAGCAGCCCACAGCGGCTCAGTTCGATAAATCCGATGCTGGGCACGGGGCTGAGGATAATCTTGTTCAGCTCGTCGATGATGCGCTCCTGGGAGATAATCTTGATGCGCTCGGCATTGCGGCATAGGGCCTCCTGCGTCTCGTCCTCAATGCGGAAGTTGAGCTGCGTGGCAAAGCGGATGCAGCGCATCATGCGCAGGGGATCGTCGGAGAAAGTGATGTCGGGGTCGAGCGGTGTGGCGATAAGTCCGTCCTCCATATCCAGGAGACCGTCGAAACGATCTACCAGTTCGCCGAAGCGGTCGCTGTTGAGACAGACGGCCAGGGCATTGATGGTGAAATCCCGACGGTCCAGGTCGTCCTCCAGCGTGCCGTCCTCCACGATAGGCTTACGGCTGTCGTGGCTGTAGCTCTCGCGGCGGGCACCCACGAACTCGACTTCAAGGCCGTGATACTTCAGCTGTGCTGTTCCGAAATTGCGGAACACACTGACGTGGGCCCCACGCCCCAGCCTGCGCCCCAGTGCCTCGGCCACTGCGATGCCGGAACCCACGACTACGCAGTCGATGTCCTTCGAGGGCCGTTGCAGGAAGAGGTCGCGCACATAGCCCCCCACCACATAGCATTCCACACCCAGCGCATCGGCCGTCTCGCCTATCTGGTGGAAGACGGGGGCGGAAAGCAATTGTATCATCTCATCGTGTGATATCTGGCGCATGGGGGGATGGGGTTTTATGGGTCAAATGGGGCTTGTGGAGCTGGTGAGAGGGAGGGGCTCCTATTCCTTATCCTTCTTCAGGTCCTCCATCAGCTTACGCTCATAGAACTGTACCTTCACGTGGAGGCGTTCCCACTCGGGGCCTTCGGCACGCTGCAGGCTGTCGCGGGCGGCAGTCAGCTCGATGCTGTCTAAGAGCAGGATGCCCTGGGCACGTGCCTTCAGGGCGGTGGGGTATTGCTTGCGCATCGAGAGGATGCTGTCGCGTGCCTCGTCATAATGAGCATAGCGCAGGGCAAAGCGGGCATCGCCCAGCATACGACCGGCGGCGCGGTCCACGGATGATTGCTTGTCACAGGCGCTCAGCAGGCACATCAGCATGCAGAGCGGCAGGAGGAGAAGGTGTCTTTTCATCGTTACCAGAATTTATTGTTCTTCGGGTTATAGGTAAAGCCCGCCTCGGCCAGCGTCTCCTCCAGCTGGTCGCGGTCCAGTTGCATGTCGTCGCACAGGGCATCAAGCGACGGATAATCGTCGCGCAGCTTAGTGTTCACGTAGCTGAGCAGCATGAAAGGGTCGGAAGGGAGGGCGGATTTCATAGTGAAGAGTGAAAAGTGAAGGGTTCTCAGAAGAGGGGCAGGATGAAGTTGCGTATGTCGTTGCTGAACGCCAGGAGCATCAGGGCCAGGAGGATGAAGATACCGATGCGCTCGATCCACTCCATTGCGCGGTCGCTGGGCTGATGTCCAGTGACGGCCTCATAGAAGAGTAGCACGATGTGTCCGCCATCGAGCCCTGGGATGGGCAGGATGTTCATCACGGCCAGGATGATGCTGATGAGGGCGGTGAGCATCCAGAACTGGTGCCAGTCCCATGCCGAGGGGAAGATGTTGCCGATGGTGATAAACGAGCCCACGGACTTGGCACCGTCGGCCGATGCTACATAGCGCAGGTCGCTCACGTAGCCCGTCAGTGTGCTCCATCCTTTCTTCAGTCCGGCCGGGATGCAGGTGAGGAGGTTGTAGTCCTCGTGCACCGTCTCGTAGAACTTGGTGGGGTACTGGCGCATGATGCCCATCATATAGTTCTCGTCCAGCTGGAGCGTGAGCGTGTCCATGCGGCTGCCGTCGGCCGAAGCCAGCACGATGGGCATGGTGCGCAGGCGCAGGCTGTCCTCGCCGGTGCAGTCTGACGAAGCCAGCACGTCGGAGCGGCGCAGGATGATATTGTCAAAGTCGGTCCAGGTGGTCATCGCGTGTCCGTCAACCGAAATCAGGCGGTCACCGGCATGTCCGCCCACACGCTCCATAGCCGAGCCGGGCAGCACAGAGTCGATGATGGCCGGGGCATAGAGGGACATGAAGGGAGGATTCTCCTGCAGGAGGTGCAGCATGTTCAGCTTCTCAGTAAGCTGGATGGTCAGTTCCTGCCCGTTGCGCAGGACAGTCACCGTCTCGGCCTGCGAGATGGTGCGGAAGATATTGCTGTTCCACTCGGCTATCTCCCGTCCGTCGGCCGCCACGGGGATGTCTCCGTCACGGAAACCCAGCGACTGGGCATGTTCGTTGAACTGCAGTCCCTGCTCTATATGGCGCATGGGCAGATAGTCGCGCCCCCAGGTGAACATCACGGCGCTGTAGATGACGAGAGCCGTGATGAGGTTCATCAGCACGCCGCCCACCATGATGAGGAAGCGCTTCCACACCGCCTGAGAGCGAAACTCGTCGGCCTGTGCCGGCTGCTTCATCTGCTCGGTGTCCATGCTCTCGTCGATCATGCCGGCTATCTTCACATACCCGCCCAGGGGCACCCATCCGATGCCATACTCCGTCTCGTTCTTTGCGATGCGGGGAAAGAGGCGGGCAAACCACTTGTCGCGCGTGCTGAAGAGGTGGAAGTAGGGGTTGAAGAACATATAGAACTTCTCGACCTTCACTCCGAAGAGCTTCGAGAAGCCAAAGTGTCCGAACTCGTGCAGCACCACCAGCAGGCTGAGGCAGCACAGGAGCTGCAAGGCTTTTATTAGAACTACGCTCATATTTTCTGATTTACAGATATTCGATATTATGATTTACATGTGTGCCAGAGCACCCTAACTGTTATCTCGAGACTTTCAACTTATTCACAGCCTCCCGCGCCACGCGCCGCGACTCGGCATCGCAGGCCATGTAGCCCTCAAGGTCGAGCGCCTGGGCATGCGGCACGCGGTTCAGTGTTTGTTCGATGACCTCGGCCATCTGCAGGAAACGGCATTCGCCCTGACGGAAAGCGAGGTTCACCACCTCGTTGGCCGCATTCACGATGCACGCCGCATTGCCGCCCAGGCGGATGGCCTCGTAAGCCATCCCGAGGCAGCGGAACTTCTGCATGTCGGGACGTTCGAAGGTGAGCGATGCCATGTTCCACCAGTCGATGCGTGGGAAGTCGCTTTTCAGGCGTTCGGGGTACGAGAGGGCCAGCTGGATGGGGACCCGCATGTCGGGCATGCCCAGCTGAGCCTTGACGGCTCCGTCCTCAAACTGTACCGCGCTGTGAATGATGCTCTGGGGGTGCACCACCACCTGTATGCGCTCCGGCTCCACGTCGAATAGCCAGCGGGCCTCGATGACCTCGAATCCCTTGTTCATCATCGTGGCGCTGTCAATTGTTATCTTGGCGCCCATGTCCCAGTTGGGATGTTTCAGTGCCATAGCGGGCGTGACGTCACGCAGCTGTTCCTCGGTGAAGGTGCGGAAGGGGCCTCCACTGGCCGTCAGGATAATCTTCTCGATGGGGCTCTGCTCGCCCATCAGGCTCTGGAAGATGGCGCTGTGCTCGCTGTCCACGGGCAGGATGGGCACCCGATGCTCCACACACTGACGGGTCACCAGCTCGCCGGCCACCACCAGCGTCTCCTTGTTGGCCAGGGCAATGAGCTTGCCTGCCTGGATGGCGCTGAGCGTGGGACGCAGGCCTGCAAAACCCACCAGGGCTGTGAGCACCACGTCCACCGGCTCCATCTGCACTACCTGGCACAGGGCGTCGGCTCCGGCATATACCTGTATGGGCTCGTCCTTCAGTGCCTCACGCACGTATTCGTAGCGGCTCTCGTCGGCAATGACCACACAGGCGGGCTGGAACTGCCGTGCCTGTCGGATGAGCAGGTCGGCCTGACGGTTGGCCGTCAGCACATAGGCCTCAAAGAGGTCCTGATGGGCTTCGATAACCTCAAGCGCCTGCGTGCCGATGCTCCCCGTGGAGCCCAGGATGCAGATGCGTTTACGCGCGCGTACCTTATTATTATTTGTGTCTTGCGTTTCCATTTCTCTCTCCTTTCTATAAGTCACAGCTCCAGCAGGCCGTCGGGCAGGTGCATGTAGAGGGTTCGTTCCCTGTGGTCCACCCGCTGGATGAAGTCCTCGGCAGCCGGAATCAGGCGGTCGCCCACGGCGAACAGCACGTTGGCCGTCGAGTCATCCACATGGTCGATGGTGCCCAGCTCGCCTCCCAGTGTATCCACGATGCGGAAGCCTGTGAAATAGCGCCACGTGTACTCCTCGTCCTCGCTGTGCTCCGGCGTGAGGGCGTGAGGGAAGTACACCTCGCAGCCACACAGCTCGCGCGCTGCGTCGGCCGAGTCATAGTCCTGGAACTTGATGAGCGCCACCGTATTGGAGCGGAAGCGGTATTCCTCCATGAAGAAGGGCACCAGGATGCCCTCGATACGGAGCACCAGATAGTCGGCCTCGGCACGGTCCCACACGTCGTCGGTAAACGACATGGCCACCTCGCCCCGTATGCCGTGGGTGCGGGTGATGACCCCTATCTGATATACCTCTTCGTCGCGTATCATTCTGTTCGTTGTATATTGGCACCCAAGGCATTCAGGCGTTTCTCGATATGTTCGTACCCGCGGTCGATCTGGCCGATGTTGTCGATGCGGCTCGTTCCCTGGGCGCTCATGGCAGCTATCAGCAGGGCGATGCCGGCGCGGATGTCGGGGCTGCTCATTCGTCCGGCATGCAGCTGTCGCTGATGGTCATGGCCCACGACGACGGCACGATGCGGGTCGCACAGGATAATCTGCGCCCCCATGTCGATGAGCTTATCGACGAAGAACAGTCGGCTCTCGAACATCTTCTGGTGGATGAGTACCGAACCCTTGGCCTGAGTGCTCACGACGAGGAGCACGCTCAGAAGGTCGGGCGTCAGGCCAGGCCAGGGCGCGTCGGCCAGCGTCATGAACGAGCCGTCGAGGAAGGTCTCTATCTCGTAGTGGTCGTGGCGCGGGACGAGGATGTCGTCGCCCTGCTGTTCCACGCGGATGCCCAGACGGCGGAAGGTGGCCGGGATGATGCCCAGGTTGTCGTAGCTGACATTGTGTATGCGGATACCATCGCCCACCATCGCTCCCATGCCGATGAACGAGCCCACCTCGATCATGTCGGGCAGGATGGTGTGTTCGGTGCCGCTCAGCGACGTTACGCCCTGGATGGTGAGCAGGTTGCTGCCGATGCCGGCGATGCGGGCTCCCATGCGCACGAGCATCTTGCATAGCTGCTGTACGTAGGGCTCGCAGGCCGCGTTGTAGATGGTTGTGAGCCCCTCGGCCAGCACGGCTGCCATGATGATGTTGGCCGTGCCTGTCAGCGATGCCTCGTCCAGAAGCATATAGGTGCCCACAAGGTGAGGAGCGCGGATGAGGTAGATGCCACGCTGGGCGTCATACTCGAAACGGGCTCCCAGATGCTGCATGCCCATGAAGTGGGTGTCCAGTCGGCGACGTCCTATCTGGTCGCCGCCGGGGCGTGCCACCACGGCGCGACCCAGTCGTGCCAGCTGCGGCCCCATGAGCATGATGCTGCCTCGCAGCTCGCTGCATTGAGCCACGAATGCCGGACTCTCGAGAAAGTCGAGGTCGATGGTGAGAGCCTGGAAGGTGTAGTCGCCATGTCCGTGGGACTGCACGCTCACCCCCATGCGCTCCAGAAGCCGTATCAGGTTGGCCACATCGGCAATGTCCGGCACGTTATGGACCGTGACGGGCTCGCTGGTGAGCAGTACGGCACAGAGCACCTGCAAGGCCTCGTTCTTGGCTCCCTGCGGGATGATGTCACCGCTCAGTCGGTGTCCGCCTTCGATGATGAAAGATGCCACGGGCTATTTTTTCTTCTTTTTCTTTCCGTTGCCCATCAGTTGCTGCACCGATGGCATGCCCACTGGGGCGAAGCGGAAGTTATCCACGTCGAGGCTCACCTCGCCGTCTGTGTATCGCATGATGTCCTGCGCCACCAGTTCCTCGTCCATCGCATCGCGATTCCAGACGAAGAGATCCTGTTTCATCTGGTTTGCCACCATCTGAACCAGCAGCTGACGCTCGGGGCTCTCGGGCAGCGACTGGGCGTACTCGAGTGCACTCTCCACCAGGGCGCCATAGTGTTTGCGACGTATGCGCTTCATCGGATAATGCAGCGGAGCCGGATGGGCCGTGACCTCCTCGGCGGGAGTGATCTCCACGGGATAGTCGATGTCGAGCTGATAACGCGAGATGCGGGCCAGATGGTTCCACAGCTTCTGTTCCATGTCGTCCTGGTTTTCCTGTTCGGCGCGCACTCGGCGCATGACGGCCACGATGGCGGCAGCGCAACGCTGACGCTGTGCACGGTCTGGCAGCGAGATGGCCATTTCGACCATGTCCTGAACGCCGCGCCCGTATTCGGGCATCAGCAGTTGTTCTCTCTGTGTATTGTATTGCATTTACAAAAGGTTTTTAGACTTTATTGCGATGAATTCCTTCAGATAGAAGGGTTCGAAGTAGGCCACGTCCTGATACTCGCCGCGTGCCACAGCACGCTCGGCCAACGGGCACATGTGGCGGGCCAGCGGATGGATGTCGGGGATGAAGATGGCGTTGGGGTGACGTATCACCTCGCGGCACTTGGCTGCTCCGTTGCCGAAGAAGCATACGGGGCCACGCTCCAGATAGGGCAGGTAGGTCCCGGCCTCCACCACGTCGGCACCGATGGGACGCACTTCCCGCAGCGCACGGTCATAGACTGCGGCATAGACCTCCATGCGGCGGGCGTCAATCATCGGCACGAGCAGCGCATCGTCGGGCACCTCGTCGTGGTAAAGCAACACGGGGACACACATCACCTCCGGCGTGGGCAGGGCGATGAGGGGCACGCCGCGCCCGTAGCAGACGCCCTTGGCGGTGGAGGCACCGATGCGCAGACCCGTATAGCTGCCTGGCCCCTGGCTCACGGCCACGGCATCCAATGGTATGGCGTGACTCTCGGCAAAGGACAAGGCTTCCTCAACGAAGACGCCACACGAGACTGCATGGCTCGGTCCTTCCATATCCTCTTGATGTGTCAGCACCGCTCCGTCCTGGCTCAGTGCCACGGAGCAAACCTGTGTGCTGGTCTCAATATGAAGTATGCAAGACATAGTATTCTCTCTTTTCGCCTGCAAAGGTACGAATAAGCGAGCAGAATGCAAAAAGAAAGACGAAGTTTTTCCTTTGGCATGCTCGAGCGGAAGCCGAGCGGGGGAGCAGAGGATGAAAGTCAAAGGGACGCCCCCCCCTTTCCACTTCGCTCTCACGGGCGACGAACCGACGGGAGAATGGTAATCGTCCATGTCCGAAAATCGGATGTTTGACGGGCGAAGGCGCATACGACGTCCCTTGGAAAAAGGGGCTTTTGACCCTTTTTCCGGGTCTTTTTTGTGGGGAAAAGGCAGTGAGGATGGGATGATCTGTTGATAATGAGTGTTCGAAAATGCGGCGTTTTTTCCCGTCTCGCGGTCCTCCGCTCGATTCTGCGCGATTCTCGCGTCGGAACAACGTGTTCCGTCGGTCCCAGGAGCACGTTCCTCCGCCCTCTGCAACGTGTTGCGGAGAGTGAAATCTGACTCTGTCATGGCAAACGCAAAGAATCGTGTAAGGAAATATTCCACATTGCGGGTCCTGGCGGAACGAAAAACTTTGTTTTTCATTTTGCACTTCCCTCGCTTATTCGTACCTTTGTGCCAAGAAAAGAGTCAAAGCATGATATTATCAATGACAGGGTACGGCAAGGCGACGGCCGAATTCCGAGGAAAGAAGATTACAGCAGAGGTGAAGTCGCTCAACAGCAAGGCGCTCGACATGAGCACACGCATTGCACCTCTGTACCGAGAGAAAGAACTGGATCTGCGAGCCATGCTGACAGCCACGCTGGAACGCGGCAAGGTGGACTTCAGCCTATGGGCCGAGCAGACTGACATGCAGGCAGCCACGCCCATCAACACAGAGGTGGTGAAGGCCTATCACAGCCAGATACGGCAGATAAGCCAGCAGATGGGCATCCCCGAACCGGCCGACTGGTGGGCCACGCTGTTGCGCCTGCCCGAGACGCTGTCGCAGCCCGAGATACAGACACTCGACGAAGAGGAATGGCTGGTGGTGCGTCGCGTGGTGGAGGAAGCCCTCGGCCAACTGACGGACTTCCGCCGACAGGAGGGAGCAGCACTGGAGAAGAAGTTCAACGAGAAACTGGACAATATCGCGGCCTTGCTACAGCGCATCGAACCCTATGAGAAGGAGCGCACAGAGAAGATACGCCAGCGCATCGTCGAAGGGCTGCGGACCATTCCCGACGTGGAATATGACCAGGGCCGGCTGGAGCAGGAGATGATATACTACATCGAGAAACTGGACATCAACGAGGAGAAACAGCGCCTGACGAACCACCTGCGCTACTTCCGCGAGACGATGCAGACCGGCCACGGGCAGGGCAAGAAGCTGGGCTTCATCGCCCAGGAGATGGGACGCGAGATAAACACCACGGGCAGCAAGAGCAACCAGGCCGAGATGCAGAACATCGTGGTCAAGATGAAGGACGAGTTGGAACAGATCAAGGAACAAGTGCTAAACGTGATGTGATAGCCTCGCCCCCCCAACCCCTTTCCGAAGAGATGGGGGAGCCTGCACCACGAAGAAATGATAAATGACTAATGTAAGATGATAAACGGCAAATTGTTTGTATTCTCGGCTCCGAGCGGGAGCGGGAAGAGCACGATTGTGCAATGGCTGATGACGCACCCCGAGCTTCGCCTGGCATTCAGCATCAGCGCCACCAGTCGCCCGCCACGCGGCACAGAACAGAACGGGGTGGAATACTTCTTCCTGACTCCCGACGAGTTTCGGCAGAAGATTGAGGAAGACGCATTCCTCGAATACGAAGAGGTATATGCCGACCGCTACTACGGCACACTGAAGGAGCAGGTGGAGCGTCAGCTGGCAGCCGGACAGAATATCGTCTTTGACGTGGACGTGAAAGGTGGCTGCCGCATCAAGGAATATTATGGCGAACGTGCCATGAGCATCTTCATCCAGCCCCCCTCGTTGGAGGAACTGCGCCGCCGCCTCGAAGGACGCGGCACGGACTCCCGCGAGCAGATCGAGGAACGGCTGGCAAAGGCGGAATACGAAATGACCTTTGCCCCACGCTTCGACCATATCATCGTAAATGACGACCTTGCAACAGCCGAGGCCGAGACTCTACACCTTATCAGGGATTTCTTGGCGATGAAGGAGGAGGGGAGTGCCTGTTAACTGGGAAGAATGATGTGCAGCAAGCAACCCCGCAAGCAAGTGACCTCCTCCTTGGGAGGGGCTGGGGGTGGCACCGCCATCTACGGCGGCACCTTCAACCCCATCCACCTGGGCCACTTACGTCTGGGCGAGGCACTGGTGAGTGAAGGGCTGGTGGAAGAACTCTGGTTCCTGGTTTCCCCGCAGAATCCGTTCAAGGTAAATCAGGAGCTGCTGGACGACGAGGAGCGTCTGCGACTGGCACGGCTGGCTGTGGAGGGACGCGAGCGGCTACACGTGAGCGATGCCGAGTTCCGGATGCCCCGACCATCCTACATGGTGCACACGTTGGAGTATCTGCGTCGGGAGCATCCAGACCGCGAGTTTGTCCTCGTCATCGGTGCCGACAACTGGGAACGCTTTCCGCAGTGGTATGAGAGCGAGGAGATCTTGCGCCGCCATCGCCTCATTATCCTGCCACGTCCCGGCTATACGCTGGAGGGCCTGCCGGAGGGAGTCACCGTGGCACGGACCCCTTTATTAAATATAAGTAGCACGGACATCCGCCGGGCCATTGCCTCCGGCAGTTATCACGGCAAGGGCCTGCCCCGCGTCGTATGGAACGAGATCAGGAGAAAAAGACTGTACAAAAGCAAGTGACATGACAAGAATCAGAGTAGGAATGGGATATGATGTCCACCGTCTGGTGGAGGGACGCGAACTGTGGCTGGGTGGCATACGCCTGGACCACACGATGGGACTGCTGGGCCACAGCGATGCCGACGTGCTGATACACGCTATCTGCGACGCGCTGCTGGGTGCTGCCAACATGCGTGACATCGGCTACCACTTCCCAGACACGGGCGAGGAGTTTCGCGGCATTGACAGCAAGGTCTTGCTGCGCCGTACCATCGACCTTATCGCTACGAAAGGCTACCGCGTGGGCAATATCGATGCCACCGTGTGTGCCGAACGGCCCAAGCTGAACCCGCACATCCCACAGATGCAGCAGTGCCTGGCCGAGGTGATGGGAGTGGACGTGGACTGCGTCAGCATCAAGGCCACCACGACCGAACGTCTGGGATTCACGGGACGCGAGGAAGGTATCAGTGCCTACGCCACCGTGTTGATAGAGAAAAAGTAGTCGCTCCCTTTCTCTCTCTGAAAGGCGAGACAAATTTAGACCACGCGGGCGGGGAATGACGCACTTCATTCCCCGCCCGCGTCTCTACATAGTGCATGCGGCATCACACCTTGGGGAACTTCCACTTATTGTGATATTCCTTGCAAAGATATTTGTCGGCCTCTCTGTCGTGGAACGAGGTGCCGTCCCATGTGAGTTTCTTGCCCGTGCGGTAGGCAATGTTACCCAGATGGGCAAACTTGGCAATGTGGGCACCTATCTGGATGCTGGCGTGACACTTCTCCGGAGTGCGAGCCTTGATGCATTCCAGATGGTTCTTCACGTGCAGTTCCAGTCCGCCCCCTCCATATGGCTTGTGCAGTTCCACTGCCTCCATACGCTTATTGCCGCTGACGTTCTCGGGAATCACCTCCCATCCGTCACGATTCACGACGAGCGTGCCATTCTCGCCCACGAAGCCTAGGCCATGCGTGCGACCGTAGGCACCATCGTTCACGCCGATGGCATGATCCCAAAGGACGGTGAAGTCATCGAAGGTATAGATGGTCTGCAGGAGGTCGGGTGTCTCGCAGGCATCATCGGGATATCCAAACTTGCCGCCCGAGGCCATGATGGAGTGCGGTGTCGTCACGTTCATGCCATAGAGGGCATAGTCGAGCAGATGGACGCCCCAGTCGGTCATCAGTCCGCCGGCATAGTCCCAGAACCAGCGGAAGGTGAAGTGGAAACGGTTGGGATTAAACGGACGCTTGGGGGCGGGACCCAGCCACATGTCATAGTCCACGCCATCGGGCACGGAACCGTCGGGCTTCACGGGAATCGACGGACACCAACCCTGATAGGAGAAGACACGCACGGTGCGGATCTTTCCCAGCTTCCCGCTGTGCACAAAGTCCATGGCGTCCTGCCAATGTGGGTCGCTGCGCTGCCACTGTCCCACCTGGACGACGCGTCCGTAACGCTCGGCTGCACGCACCATCACATTACACTCCTCGATGCTGTTTCCCAATGGTTTCTCGCAATAGACATCCTTGCCCGCCTCGCACGCTGCCACCAGCTGCAGGCAATGCCAGTGGTCGGGCGTACCTATGATGACGACATCCACGTTCTTGTCCTCAATCAGCCGACGCCAATCCTTGTAGATGCCCTGGGGCTTGCGGCCCTGTGCCTTCTCGACATCGGCCACGCGGCGGTCCAGCACTCTCTGATCGACATCGGCCAGTGCCACACACTCCACCTCGCTGTTGTGCAGAAAGGCAGACAGATCACTGAATCCCATGCTGTTGCAGCCTATCAAGCCCACATGTATCTTGTCGTTCGGGCTTACAGGTATGCGGCCAGCACGGATGATAGACGGACTCAGGAGCAACCCGGCTCCCAGCAATGACGTTCGCTGTATAAATTCTCTTCGTTCCATAGGGCTGATATTTAGTTTAAAGTTAATAGTTCATGGACGAGTCAAGCGGCAGAGCCGAGCGCATCGTTTATAGTTACACAGGCAGAGCGTAGTGCCGGTTCACTCGGCAAAGAAATGTCCAGTCTTATAATAATGTAAGAGACTGGTAACTAAAGCCACGCCTAGCATTGTTATGGCGATACACACGGCTATTGTGGCGGGCATCCACACGGCTTTCAGCGTCGTAGTGTTGATAATCACACTGCCGACAACCAGAATCGCAGACAAGGTCCCCACAATCTTCCACATGTCTTTGTGGGAAGCAAACGCCCCATCGTCATTTGCAAACCATCGCAGCCAAGCGGACTTATACACTTTCTTTTGCGATGCGAAAGGCTGTAGCGCGTCGTGCGATGAATCTGGCGACGGGTCACGCGGTTTCCCGTAAATATATCCCTGTGCCCCCTCTATCCAGCTGAAAGCGTAATCCATCGGTATGATGAGAGGCAGACTCAAAGAGTATTTCTCGTATTCCACGTCCTCATAAGGGAGACGCAGCACGTCGGTTTCGGAGAAATACACTCGACCAAACGAATAATCGAAGAATACCAAGCCGCACTCGGCAGCCGTTGTACGTGCCAGTTCGTAAACCTCCTTAGCCAGCACCCACGAGCATTCGCCAAATATCAGGTTGCTTTTTACGGCATAGTTTGTCAGATGTGCTTCCAAACGTGCCTGCACAAAAGGGATATCACCCAGCATCATCGTATAAGCCAACTGGGATGACTCAGCATCACGCCCGTTCATGGCTGGGAAGTGAGAAAGCATCACCTCGTACCATCGTTTCAGTTCCTCGGGACAGATGGAAATATCGTCATAAGTAATGCCTGACTCACGGTCGAGAGATGTTTGCTCTTCATGCCAGGCACTGAAAGCGTCGGCCTCGTGTGGCGCGGCCTCTTTCATACATACAAAAAAACAGAATCCCATACTTCCGTATATAATATATATTATTCTTCGTAGTTCTCCATGCGGAGAGTCGTGCCGTCGAACACGGCGTAGGTCCACTGCGTGATCCAGTCGCCCAGAATCATGAGGCGCGAGGTGTGGGAGAGCATCAGGTCCAGCTCGATGTGGCGATGCCCGAAGAGGAAATAGTCCACTCCGTCCGGGTGAGCCTTCAGATATTCCTTGGCATAGCGCACCAGGAACTCGCGGTCCTCGCCCAGGTAAGGCGGGTCGCCTCCCTCCTGCCCGTGCTTTAGGCGGCTGTGCTTGGCCCAGGCAAGGCCGAAATCAACGCCCCATCGGGGATGCAGAGCCGAGAAGAGCGTCTGGCACAGGCGGCTGTGGAAGATGCCTCGCAGCAGCCGGAAGCTAAGGCTGGGATCGCCCATGCCGTCGCCGTGTGCGATATAGAAGCGCTTGCCGCATAGGGTGGTGAGCAATGGCTCCCGATGCAGGATGACGCCGCACTCGCTGGGGAGATAGTCGCCACACCAGATGTCGTGGTTGCCCGTAAAGAAGTGTACCTCAA
>Ga0310695_10010650_pt1 | contig 13381 bp, 9 predicted proteins | sample RumenRJG_04DNA_FD_203882 | JGI IMG/M metagenome (GOLD analysis project Ga0310695, IMG submission 203882) | Bovine rumen microbial communities from Lethbridge, Alberta, Canada - RJG_04 (v2) (version 2) | ecosystem: Host-associated > Mammals > Digestive system > Stomach > Rumen | place: Canada...
ATCAGTATCAGCAGGATGAGTGGTCTCCCGAATATGGTAGTAGCACCTGGATGTACGAGAACTCGGCAGGATTATTTGAAACGGGTCCGCTCGACGACTACCGCGCCGCTAAGCGTCTTTTCTTGAACCGTCGGTTCTTGGATGCCGCATACGCTTTTGGTAAAATCCAGACCAAGTACCCATCATTCCGATTGGTGGACCAGGCTGCTTTCTACATGGCAAAGTCCTTCGAAAACCTCCGTATGCACAAGGCGGCAAAGTCCGTCTATGAAGACGCTATCAAGCGTTATCCGCAGAGCGATCAACTTGCCAAGTACCACTTCCAGTTGATGAACCTCGACTATAAGGAAGGCAAGTACAAGGAAGGTATGGACAAGTATCAATTCATTGCCAAGAATTTCGGCAAAAGCGATGCGAAGATTGACGCTGACTACATTGCTGGCCAGATCAAGTTCGATCAGGGCCTCTATCAGGAATCCATTGACCTGCTCTCCTCCATTCTTCCGGGTAACGCTAATTATTTCTACGCTCGCTATACCATGGGCTTTGCTTACAGTCGTATGAACATGGCTGACGAAGCTGAAAACAGTTTCCGTGCTATTACGGAACAGCCGGTTTCCAACAAATCCGAACGCGACATTCAGAATGCTGCTAAGGTCAAGCTCGGCCACATATTCTTCTCTGTTGAAAAGCCGGACTTCGTTGCGGCTGCTCAGATGTATGTCCAGGTGCAGAAGGATTCTCCGGTGTTCGACGAGGCTATGCTCGGTATTGCATGGTGCTTTCTCAAGGCTCGCAAACTGGATGACGCTATGAAAGTGGCAAAGTGGATCATCAACAACTTTCCGGAATCATTCATCGCTTCCGAAGCGTATTTCGTGATTGGCTTCTGCTACTACATAAAGGAAGACTGGCGGAACGCTATCGAACCTTTGAGCGAAGCTGAAAAACGCACGGAAAAGCCGATGGTGTCTGTTGCTTCTCGCGATAGTGCTCGTCAGGCATACGATGCAATGCAGAGCCAGTTCGACTCCGTTCAGGTTCTGGCATTGGATCTAGCTCGCCAGTTGCCGACTCCACGTGTGGAAAGCAAGCGTAAAGCTTTGCGCCCGACATTCGACAAGGTTCACCAGGCTGTTGAAGATTACGCGTCGTTTATGCAGAGATCGATTCAGAGTGTCCACTTTGAATATAACCGCAAGCGCGTTTTGGATGATGCTGGCTTTTATCTAGCATGTGTTCGTTCTGGATCTGCTTGTGCACCAGAAGAGATCGGTCCTCCAGAGATCGTGTTTTGAATCGACGATTTTACTATTGCAGCATAACCATAGCAGTTTCTTATCTCGTCATCCCTCTTTCTTGATTATATTTACCTCATGGTTATGAATATGTTTGGGAAGATTGTTTTGGCTGCGGCTGCTGTGTCGTCAGCTATGGTGGCATCGGCGTTTGCGGCGGGCAAGGTCGCTTGCGTTGGCAATAGCATCACGTACGGTTACGGGATTGAGTCCTGGCCGGACCAGACGAGTTATCCGCATCATTTGCAGGGTATGTTGCGCGGCGATGCACCGAGCGATACGGTCGAGAATTTTGGCGTGAGCGGGCTTACGGTCCGCAAGGACGATCAGGCTTCGTATTGGAAGGGGTACCGCTTTGCGCCGGCGATTGAATTTGCGGCGGATACGGTTATCATCGAGCTGGGAACGAACGATTCGAAATCGTATACGACTTGGAATACTCCGGAGCAGGATGCGGCTGTGGACTCTGCAATCACGGCGGATTTTGAAGCGCTGATTGACACGTTCCAGGTGAAGTCGAAACCGCATGTCTTTATTTGCTTGGCACCTTATGTGAACAACGTTGAATGGAACATCCTTGATACGTCGGTCGTGAAACGCGTGAATCCGGCGATTTTGCAGGCGGGCCTCGAAAAGGGTGTGAACGTGATTGACTTGCATTCGCGTTTTAACGCTCTTGAAAATCCGAGCTGGTACTTGGAAGATATGGTGCATCCGTCTGTCGAGGGGGCAAAGCATTTGGCAGAAATTGTGTATGCGCATTTGCAGATGGATACGTTGCTTGTAACGCAGGATGGTTCGACGCTCAAAGCTCCGAAGGGCTTTGGTTACCAGTGGTACAAGGATGGGAAACTGCTTGATGGTGAAACGCTTGAAACACTTGCTATTTCGGGTGATGGCGAGTACAAGGTTTCTGTGAAGGTGGACGAAAAGACGCTTTCGCGAATTGTGACTGCTCCTTTGAAAGTTGAAAAGACGACCGCCTTGAAGCCGGATGCTCGTGAAATAGCTCGCGAAAGATCGGCGGGTGCTGCGAATATGGCTAAATCGGCGCGACGTTTTGACGCTCAAGGCCGCGCTCTGAAAGCTCGCGGACCGTCGCATCAGAAAATCTACATCAAGCGCTAGGATTTTCTGACAAGGAATGGCGATGCCGGCACAAGGCCGGCATGACATGCTGAAAAGGGAACGACCGGAGTCGTTCCCTGCGTGTTTGAGAGATGGACCTGTTCCCGTAGCATCGCTAGAGCTTGTTTTGGTGTGGGGCTTTTATAGCTCAATCCGATGCCAGAGCAAAATTCCTTTTTCTATAAAGATAGATGTGTGTGCCCTAAATGTCGAGGGAAAACTGGTGTCGTGGGAACAAAGCGTCCTCGGCAGACAACGATTTAGGGGATGTTTTTAGGGCTTTTTTACCGAATATCGGCTTTACAATATATTTTTAGAGTATGAAATCCAGTGCAGAAAAATTGCAGCCTGAAGAGCGTCTCGGTTCTATCCCTCCGAAGCGCATGTTGGTTTTTGAATTTGAAGATTACCGCGCTTATTTGCGGCACTATTTTGAGTGTGCGCAAGCCTTGAACCGCCGTTATTCGCTGCGGAGTTTCTCGGACAAGCTGGGATTTTCGTCCAAGGATTTTATTTCGCGTGTGATGAAGGGCGAAAAGAGCCTCACTCCGGCAAGCATTGCAAAAATTGTCGGTGGCTTGCAATTCGATGAAAGCGAGGCTGCATATTTCGAGGCGATGGTACTGTTCTGCCAGGCGTCCAATGACGATGAGCGTGAAAACTACAAGAAGCGCATGGAAGAAATCACGGCGACTTACCGTTTCACGCAGCAGATGCTTTTGACTCGCGCGTACCAGTATGAAGTTTATTCGCACTGGTACTATTCCGCGATCCGCTCGATTATCGGGATGATTGGTTTTGATGGCGATTACGATGCTCTCGGGGCGCGCTTGATGCCGCCGATTTCTGGAGAGCAGGCGCGGCAGGCGGTGGATTTGCTGGAACGAGTCGGGCTGATCAAGAAGGACGCCAAGGGCAACTGGATTTTGAACAATCCGGCGATTAGCACAGGCGACAAGGTCATCCAGCAGGCGTTTATCAATTACCACAAGGAATTTATTGATTTGGCGAAGGAGTCCATCTCGACGATTCCCGGCAGCGAACGCAACCTCAGCAGTGTGACTCTCGGCATTTCGGAGGCATCTTACAAGAAAATTGTCAAGTGCATCAATGAGTTCCGCAAAAAAATTTCTATGATTGCTAATGAGGACGAGGACGGTGGCCGCGTTTTCCAGATGAATATCCAGATTTTCCCGTTGTCCAAGTGAGGATGCAATGAAACGAAATACTCGATTGGCTAAATCGGCGGTTTCTGCATTGTTCGCGTTGCAGGCGATGCTTGCAATGGTTTTCCTCGTATCTTGCTCAGACAATAAGGTGGCGGGCGGAAACAGCTCTGAAGTCGGTTCCCCGGAACTGATGGGTACGCTTGCTTATGCTGACGGAGCGCAAAGGCCGGACTTTTTTAGGCGCGCCTCTTATGCTCGTGTTTACTGCGTGCCGGCGGATTATGACCCTGCAAAAGAAGATAGCACATCGTACTACACAACGACTGCGGATTCGATGGGGCATTTTGCATTTGATAACTTGCCTGGGGGCGTTTACAACTTGGAAGCGTTTTATGAAATGCCGGATGGAGAGTCTTTTGCACTTCGTGAGTCGGGCCTGAAAATTGCGACGGATGCTGCACAATCTGTTGATTTGGAAATGAATCAAAGCCGCAACATCAAGGTTTATTTGCCTGAATCCAAGGACTCGCTGGCGAGTGTTTCTATCGTAGGCTCAACGTACAAGGCGACTGCAAAAATTGCAGAGGATGACGTTGGGGCGTATGCGATTTTTACCGGTGTACCGGCTTCGTACTATGATTCGGTACAAGTGAGTACTTCGGAGGGCTCTAATAGTATCAAGGCTGTTTATGTTGGTGGGCCGGAGGCTGTTCCGACGCTTTTCTATGATGAGTCGGTTCGCACTTTGGAAATTCCGCTGAACACGTCGGCGACGGGCATTGACCTACACGATACTATCGAAGGGTTCCCGCTGTATGTCCGCTTGAGTGACTTGAATGCAGATGACCGTGAATCGCTTGTCAAGAATATCTCTGCCCTTAAAGTTTATTTGGAGCCTGCTTCGGATTGGACAACATTCAAGGTCGTTTATGACAAGGATTCTGTCCCGACGGGGCTGTGGGTTCGCTTGTCGACGCTTTACCCGCAACGCGAAACGCAGAAGCTCGTTTTCGCGTGGAATGCTGGGGCTGCGGAACTCTCGGATAATGTCGCCGGTTCAAGTGATGCTGGTACTGCCGGAAATGCGCAGGCCTTGATGCGTGCTGCAGATCCGTTCTCTTTCACAGATGGCTTTGTGGCGGCCTGGAACTTTGATGAACGTGAATTCCCGGATTCGATAGTCAAGACTTCTGGCGATAATCCGTTCAAGGGGCGCGTCACTGACGTTACCGCAGGCGATGGAATTATTGGCGGTGCGTTTGTATTTAACGGAAAATCTTCCATTATTGAAATTCAGGAATCCGCAGATTATTGGGGCTTTGCGTTGAAGGATACATCTAGCTTTACATCGTCGTTCTGGGTGAATGTTGAAGATACTTCAACGTCTCGATTCATCTGGGGCAAGTCCGAAGTGGAATACCACTTCAAGTATCAGGCTGGTGATAGCGACCGTTCTAGCTGGATGTACAAGGAACTCGATGAATCGGATTTGGATCATTGGTATGAGGCGAGCATCGCGATTGCGCCGGAAACCGATTACAAGCAGTGGGTGCATTTTACGGTCGTCAAGTCGGGCGATTCGACGGCGATTTACAGGAATGGCAAACTTGAAGAGACTTTGATTGGCCGCAACAATACGGATGATAAGCGAACATCGGATGGTCCGTTTGTCATTGGCGCCCGCAAGCAATCCAGCGGAAAGGTGGACCGTGTTTTCAAGGGCTCGCTTGATGAACTTTACTTTATGAATAAGGCGAAAGGTTCTGAATGGGCAAGGCTCATTTACCTGAACCAAAAGCCAACCGGCTACTGGCCGAAATAGATTTGGTCATTAGTTATTAGTCAATAATGATGAAAATCGTCGCATGCCTGTGCTGAAATGCTCGCGCATTTTGCGACTCGTCATCCTCGGAGCTAACCCAGCTTTTCAGTAAGTCTTGTATATCGTCTTGTGCTGCGGTTGTTGCGCACGGCTTGGTAAAACGCTCCCGGTGCAGATAAAATCCACACATGGCCTTTAGCACGTGTGATGGCTGTGTAGATGAGGTTCCTTTGCAGCATAATGCTGTGGCTCGAATCTAGCACGACGATGACAGCGGGGTATTCGCTACCCTGGCTCTTGTGGATGGTACAGGCGTACGCAAGGATAAGTTCATCGGCTTCGTCGGGCTCGTAATCGACAGTCTTGTCATCGTAAAAGACGGTAATTTTTTTCGTGTCTTTCCCGATTTTGTAGATGATACCGACGTCTCCGTTAAACACGTTCTTGTCGTAGTTGTTGCGGATTTGCATCACGCGGTCGCCGGTACTCCAGTTGCCGCTTGCAATCTTGATGCGTTCCTTGCCGGGGTTCAGGAGGTCTTGCAAGAAGTTGTTCAGCTCGTAAATGCCGAGCGGTCCTTTGCGCATCGGCGTGAGGAGCTGCATCTCTTGCGTGTCGATGTCAATTTTTTCCTTGATGCCGCGCGTGACGAGGCGGGCGATGATGTCTTTAGCTTCATCGGCCGACTCGTAGGGCAAAAAGTGGAAGTTCGTGCCTTCGATGGGCGAGGGGCTAATGCCCTGATTGATTTTAGATGCTTTGTCGGCGATGTCGTTTCCGCCGGCCTGGCGGAAAATGTGCTGAAGGCGGGTGCTCGGAATCTTGGGGCAACGCAACAAGTCGTTCAGCACATTGCCAGCTCCCACGCTGGGGAGCTGGTCGGCATCGCCCACGAGAACGATTCTCGCATTGAGTGGCGTCGCTTCGAGGAGCGAGGCGGCAAGCCACGTATCGACCATACTGAATTCATCGACAATGAGCAAATTGCATTGGAGCTTGTTGTCGCCATCGCGGTGGAACTTGCCCGAAATCGGGTCCACTTCAAGCAATCGGTGGATTGTGCGGGCTTTCTCGCCACAGCATTCGCCCATGCGTTTGGCGGCGCGCCCTGTCGGGGCCGTGAGGCTTACGCATTCTTCCATTTGGCGGGCGAGGTACAAAATCCCCTTGAGGATTGTTGTCTTACCGGTGCCGGGGCCACCTGTGATGATGGAAATCTTTCGCGAGAGCGCCATCTGGATAGCGCGTTTTTGGATTGGGTCAAAGCTGAACTTATGTTCGCGTTCCCAGTCTGCAAGAGCGTCTTCGAAGCCTTCTGTTGAAAGCTCGTTGTATCGCAAACGGAGCTTGATGTTGTCTGCTATTCGCTGTTCGGCTTTGTAGAGAGGCGGAAAATAGCAGTCGTCGCCTTCACGCGTAATACGCCCGCTTTCACTTGCCTTTTCGAATTCGTCGAGGAGCGTGTTGATGGCGCCTTCGTCGTCCTGCATTAAACGCAAGTTGCGGAATGTGCGTTCCAGGAGCACGTTCTTCGGTAAAAACACATGCCCATCGCTAACCGACGCTTCTTGCAATGTGTAAAGTAACGCAGCCTGAAAACGCTCGGGACTGTCTTTCGGAAATCCGACTTTCTGCGCGATTTCGTCAGCTTTCAAGAATCCGATGCCCCAGACTTCTTCGCAGAGCATGTACGGGTTCTGTGTGATGCGTTCAATTGTCGCTTGTCCGAACTTGTTCCAAAGACGCTTAGCTACACTGCCGACAATTTCGTGCTTGTACAAGAACAGCATCGTTTCGCGGCTGTGACGCGCTTCTTGCCAACGTGCCAAAAAAGCTTCCACCTTGCGGGCGGGAAAGCCTTTGATTTTTACTTCGCGGAATTTGTCCGGATCGTTGTCGAGAATGTCGGCGGTTGCATCGCCAAAAGCTTCCACAATGCGTTCGGCAATCTTTTGCCCCACACCCGGGAATTGACCGCTTGCCAAGTATTCAAGGATATCGTTGTCTTCGGTGGCGAGGTATTCAAAAGAAGTCGCCTGGAACTGCTTCCCGTATTTCGGATGCGAACCCCAGTCGCCTTCTACAGAGATGGTTTCGCCAGGCTGCAAAGCGGGGAAAGTACCCGTGACGACAACGACTTTCTTGCTTTCGATATCGTTCAGGCGCATCACGGTAAAGCCATTTTGCTGGCTATGGAACGTGATGCTTTTTATTGAACCTTTAACTTGCACGAATATTGCGGCGTTTGTATTTGCGGCGCTTGATTACTGAGCCTTCGGAATTTTACCTTCGTCCAGTTCCGGTCTCCAAACATCGGCATCGAAACCTGGCATCTTGGTAAGCTCCTTGCCACGAACACAGAGGAAAAATCCGAGGATAGCGGCATCGTGGAGTGCAATCACGAGGGCCGTCTTGTAGTCGAGACCAAATCCGAGCGGAGCGCCCTTGAGGTTTTCCGGGCTCACCCAGAGGATGTAATCAGCCGTAATGAACGTCATGAACATGCACGGGATAAGCGCAATCCAGAAGTTCTTCTTTTTACTGCGGAGGTAAACAGTTGCCACGCAGAGGCTGCAAACGGCCATGAGCTGGTTGCTCCAGCTGAAGTAGTTCCACAAGATATTGAAACCTTCGGGGTTCAAGTTGCTCCAGAAGATAATCACAGCGCAGAGAGCGAACATCGGAATCGTGAGAATCAAACGGTTACGCACGGAGGTCTGTTCAAGGCCCGTAAGTTCAGCAATCGTAAGGCGGAGGCTGCGGAGGCTTGTGTCGCCACTTGTAATAGCAAGGATAATTACGCCCACGACCACGAGAATCGAAATTGGAGCCCAAGGAATCACGGTCGAAACGAGAACGCTCAAAACCTTCACGCCCGAAGCGCCTGTCAAAAGTTCCGGCATCTGGTGATAAATGAACATGCCACCTGCGGCCCAAATCATACCAATCAAACCTTCAATAATCATCATGCCGTAGAACGTCTGGCGACCGGTCTTTTCGGTCACTTCCGTACGGGCGACAAGCGGGCTTTGCGTGCTGTGGAAACCGCTGATGATGCCGCAAGCAATCGTCACGAATAGCATCGGGATGATCGGCTGGCCAGCCGGATGCTTGTGGAAGTTGCTCATGATGTCTGCAAAGCAGAATTCATCGAGGACGTTCAAGTTCGGGATGATGCCCACGAAAATAGCGAGGGAGGCGAGAATCAAGAGGGCGCCAAAAACCGGGTAGATGCGGCCGATAATCTTGTCAATCGGGAAGAAGGTGCTGATGAAGTAGTAGGCAAAAATGACGGCGACGGCAATCCAGAAAAGAGTCGGCGAAACGTGGCTGCCTGCGAGAATCGGCGTATTCACGAGTGCTGCCGGAGTGTTGGTGAACACGGCGCCAACGAGAATGAGCGCGACCGAGATAAGTGTCATCACAAGCTTTGCCGGACCCTTGCCCAAGAACTTACGGGAGAGTGCCGGAACGTTGTAACCGTTGTTGCGCATGCTGATCATGCCGCTGAAGTAGTCGTGCACTGCGCCGCCGAGGACGTTTCCGAGCGGGAGCAAGATGAACACGATGGCGCCAAACTTGATGCCAAGAATCACGCCGATCACAGGGCCAATGCCTGCAATGTTCAAAAGCTGAATGAGAACGTTTTTCCAGTGCGGCATCGGGACGCGGTCAACGCCATCCGGGTTTGCGAGTGCCGGAGTCTTGCGGTCGTCTGGTCCGAACACGCGTTCGACGAACTTGCCGTAGGTGAAATATCCAAGGATGAGGATTGCAACACCGATTAGGAATGTTATCATTTTTTGTGCCTTCTTTAGTTTTTAATTAAAACTGAACCATGGCTCCGATGGAAACGGCTATGTAGGTTTGCCAATAGTAGCTGATATCGAGTTCGTGGAAATCGACAGTTCCACTATTCTTTGTATGGACTGATTTATACCAGTTTTCGTAAATGCGTAAAGCAGAAGTGAGCCCAAAGTTATCTGTGATGAAATAACGTATTTGAGTCACAAGTGCAATTGCAGAACCGTTCAGCTCGGAATCGAAAAATCCTTTGGCATTGGAAACGTTATCTTTTATAGTCAATTTTGAGAAAGAATACCCGAGACCGACACCTACCTGGAAAAAGTCAGGATAGAAAAAGTTGTATGTCCCTTCAAGTCCGAATCTCCAAAAGCGCATGTCTTGTTCGTTTTGGGGGGCGGGCAAAGTCGGGATGGAGCCTTGCATGGTCCAGTATTGGAAAGAGGCGGCAAGGGTGAATTCGCGAATGTTTACACCGATATTGTAGTCCGGAGAAACAAAAACTTTGGTATTGGGCAAATGGACGGTTTCATCGATACCGTCGTCTTTCAAGACCATGGCGCGGTCAAAAAGGTCGCCGCGATTGGCTATAACATTAAAACCGATGCTGGCGAAATAAGTGCGTGGCCAGTAGGTAAAATCACTGTCTTCGGGTTGTGCAAAAATAGCGGAACACAACAAGGTTAAAGCTAATAAAAATTTCTTCATCTTTTATCCTCCAAGAGTTTTTGACATCCCACAATCCGAGTGTCGCAAAGATAGAAATTTTGAAGTCGCTTGTTGTGAACCGCTGTGGCTTACGCGAATTATTCAGCGTATTTGAACATGGCGTCGATGCACTTCTTTGCCTTCACGCGCACGCCTTCGTCGAGCGAGATGTGTTCTGCCTTTTCGGGGTGGCGGAGAGCTTCCAAGATGTTTTCGAGCGAGTTCGACTTCATGTACTTGCACATGCAGCAACTACCGATAAAGTTCATATCGGGGTGTTCGTAGTGCATACGGGCATTGAGACCGCATTCCGTGAGGAGCAAGATGCAACTGTCTTTGGGCTGTTGATTGATGTAGCTCACCATCTGACCTGTGCTTCCGACGTAGTCACTGAGCATGGCGACGGACGGGTTGCATTCCGGGTGGCTGATCACCTTGAGATTCGGGTTTTGGCTACGGAAGAATTGGATCAAATCTGGGTCGTAGTTTTCGTGAACGTAGCAGCAGCCGTTATAGAGCTTGATATCCTTCTTGACACCGCGACGCTTCATTTCGTCGATGATGTTCTGACCCATGAGGGCATCCGGTACAAAGAAAATCTTGTCGGACGGAATCGTTTCGACGATGTGCATCACGTTACCGCTAGTTACGCAGACGTCGCAGGCTGCCTTCACGTCGGCAGTCGTGTTGATGTAGCAGACAAACGTGTAGTCCGGATTCTGCTTGCGGAGTTCTTCGACATCCTTGCCGGTAATGGAATCGGCGAGGCTGCAACCCGTGAGCGGGCCCGGGATAATCACGTCCTTCTGCGGGTTCAAAATCTTGGCTGTTTCGCCCATGAAACGCACGGCGGAGAAGAGGATCGTCTTTTGCTGGACGGTCGTGGCGTCCTTGCTGAGCTTAAAGCTATCGCCAGTGAAGTCGGCAACGCCCAAAAGAATTTCAGGAGCGCAGTAGCTGTGGGCGAGGATAACGGTATCCTGCTGCTTTTTGAGCTCGTTGATTTCGTTGATGAGCGGGAGCATCTTTTCCACCTTTTCCATGGTGTAAGTGCAAAGGGCTGCGCCCGGCTTGACGGACTTGAGACGATTGTAAAGTTCTTCTGCTGTCATTGTGTTACCTAGATTATTGCCTAGTTAAAAGATAGTAAATTAATACCCGGCCCATTCAGCGCTGATGGAGGGGCTTGCCTTGCGGATGTTCGATTCTTCGGGAGTCTCTTCCTTGCAGGCGATGTCGCCACTTGCAATCCGTTCCTTGATTTCGTCGAACGTCTTGGGTGGCACGGAATCGGGGGAGTTGTCGCCGAGCACTTTGCAGGGGGCGGCTTCGGATTCCTTAGCCTTGTCCTTGACGGGCGTGTATTCGCGGAGTGCGGGGACGCTGTAGAACTTGTCTTCTTCGGGACACCAGGCGGTGAGCGCCTTGCCGTAGACGCAACCGGAATCGAGACCGATAAATCCGGGAATGTTCACGAAGCCCATCTTGGCCCAATGTCCAAAGATGACTCGCTTGTTCCACTGGACCTGTTCAAACCAGGGCTTGTCATTCCAGTAGCGGATGGAAAGGAGCACTTCGGGGCTCATGTCTTCGAGACGCGTCTTGCCCGGTTCTAGGCCTGCGTGCACGAGGAGAGCGTGCGGTGTGTCGCGCCAGAGCGGCCAGTTCTTCACGGTATCGCGGATGTAAACCCATTCGTCGAGCGAAAGCGCCTTGAAGCGCTTTTTCTGCTTTTCGGTCCAGTTGCTCTTGGGCGTTTCCATCATGCGGATGAGATGTTCTTCGTGGTTTCCGCGGACGGTCAGAATGCCGAGTTCCTCGACAATGCGCATGGCACGCATCATGTCGGGACCTTTGTTGATGATATCGCCGGTCTGGTAAATGGTATCGCTACCGCGCACAAAGCCGAATTGGTCGATAATCGCAGAGAGTTCGTCTGCGCAACCATGAACATCACCGATATATAAAGTACGTTTCATTATTAGTAGACTGTAGGAAGTGCGGCGATGCCGTTATAAGTGTACAGCTTGTCTTAACTTGTTGAGCTCGTTGGGCGTGAGTTCGCGGAATTCGCCTGCGGGCAAGTCGCCGAGCTGAATTTGGCAGTAGCTTACGCGCTTGAGGTCGCGGATTTCGTAACCGACAGCTCGCATCATGCGGCGGATTTCACGGTTCTTGCCTTCGATAAGCACAAGTTCTGCAAATCCGTTTTCGAGATAGACGTCTGTTGCAAATGCGATTTCTTCTCGGGCGTCCGGATCTTCCGGGTCGCGAATGTCCACGCCATCGACCAAGCGCTGGGCGGCAGATTCGCTGAGCGGACGCGTTGTCCACACGTAGTAGCTGCGCGGCACTTCAAAACTCGGGTGCGTGAGGCGGTAAAGCAGTTCGCCGTCGTCGGTGAAAAGCAAGAGACCGCGGCTCTGCAAGTCAAGTCGTCCGACATACTTGAAATTATGGTATCCCGGCGGCAAGTAATCGTAAACCGTGCGGCGGCCCTGCGGGTCGTCCTTGGTGCAAACGCAACCAGCCGGCTTGTGGAGCATGATGACTTTTGTTTTCTTGTTTGTCGGGAGCTTCAACAACTTTCCGTCAACCGTCACCTGGTCCTTGGTTTCATCCACTTGATGGCCGAGGTCGGAAATCGTTTCTCCGTTCACCTGTACGCGACCGTCGGCGACGAGTTCGTCTGCGGCACGGCGGCTAGCGAAACCACTGAGAGAAATGTACTTGTTTATACGCATAATCTTTTTGCTCTGTCATCCTGGAGCCTCGTAGAGGCGATAGGATCCATCAAGCATCTCCTTTATTTGTCAATGGTCATTAGTCATTGGTCTATGGTCAATAGCTATCGCAAACAACAAACAACTAATAACTGATGACTAACTACTAATAACTATCAACTAACTTTTCAAAAATGCCGGGCGCTTCTTTGGTTTGGGTTCCGGTTCTTTTTCAGGCGGGTAGAGCAAACCGAAACGTAGCCCTGCCGTACTGATCTTGAACGTTTCTACACGGAGCTTTTCGAGGAGCGAACGCAACCAGAAAAGTCCGCAAATGATAACTTCGTGACGACCGTTTCCAAGTCCCGGGAGCATCGCGCGGAGTTCTTTCGAAAGGTTCGTAATGCGCGTGGTGACCGCTTCAAGGTCGGCGAGGCTCATTTCGAGACCTTCAATCGCCTTGTAGTCAAATGTTTGGCTGTTCAAGAAGACCATCGCAAGTGCGGTGCCTGTACCTCCGATAAGGTAGACGGGCTTTTTCGTCATGCCCTTGAAAGACAAGTCCTTGAAAGTTTCCTTGATAAACTTCTTGTATTCCGGACCGGGAATCGGGCCCATCGCCTTGAACATCTTGAGCGCGCCAACGGGAATCGAGAAAGTCGTTTCGCCGTTGCTGAGTTCTGTGGATCCGCCACCGATGTCAATCGTGACGTTTCCTTCGCCGTGCCA
>Ga0310695_10010651_pt1 | contig 13381 bp, 10 predicted proteins | sample RumenRJG_04DNA_FD_203882 | JGI IMG/M metagenome (GOLD analysis project Ga0310695, IMG submission 203882) | Bovine rumen microbial communities from Lethbridge, Alberta, Canada - RJG_04 (v2) (version 2) | ecosystem: Host-associated > Mammals > Digestive system > Stomach > Rumen | place: Canada...
CAGCCGTTAACGCCCCCTGCATACAGCCTGTACCCGTTATTTCCGCAAGACGTGGAGAGCCGTTGTGAATATATGCAACTCTTTTTCCGTCTGTGACAATGTCGCTTTTACCGCTTGCAAGGATAACTGTATTGTATTTCCGTGCAGAAAATACGGCAGAATCAAGAGTTTTTTGGAATGTTGCGGAGGAGTGGGAATCCACTCCCGCACTCCTGTACTCATCATCTGACAATGCACATATTTCCGAGTAATTTCCTTTTATGACAGTCGGGATATGTATATCAAGCAGTTCATGCACATAATTTCTTCTGAGCTGTGAACATGATATTCCCACAATATCGAGAACCGACGGGATATTGTATTTTTTTGCAGTTTCGGAGGCTGTTTTTATGGATTTCATACGCACATCTGTTATATTGGCAATATTTAACATAAGTGCAGACGCTGTTTGTGTGATTTCAGCCACTTCAAGAGGGTGTTCCGCCATGATAGGTCTTGCCCCTGCCGAAAGCACCGCATTGGCACACTGATTGATGGATATTGGATTTGTAATGCAGTGTATCAAGGGCTTTTTTTCATATACGCTGTTTCTGACAACGTTGATTTCAACCGAATTCATTGAGTATCAGCCTTTACCGTTTTATTTTGGAGAGTTTTAACGATGTAATATACAAGACCTGCCAAAATGAAAGCCCCCATAGAAGAAAAAGCAATGATTGTCCAGAGTGTCGAGCCGATATTGAAAATGCTTGTCAAGATGCTTATGACGAGATAGACAATCACTCCCAAAGCACAAATAGATAAAGCATTTCCGAGAATACCCGTGTTATCATCATAGGCTTTTGCATTGAGCATATTCTGGAATTTTTTGAGCAAACCTGTATTTGCCAATTTCTTGAGGAATACAAAGGCGATACTTCCGCCTATGAGAGTTCCGCATATAAATGACGGTACATAAAAGAACCATGTAAGACCTGTTTTTCCCCATATATACGTCATAACGGGATAAGACACGATTGCACCGATAATGCCCGTGCCGACTATCTCTCCAAGAACGGCACATATGATTTTTCCTTTTGAGAGCCTGTAAAAAATGCCCGACAAAAATGCACCGAATATTGCACCCGTCAGAGCAAGCGGAGGGATACCCATAAATATCATGCGGATAATGCCTATTGCGACGGCACAAATAAGCGAATGCCACGGACCTAAAAGCACTGCACAGGTGATGTTGATAAAATGAGCCATGGGACACATTCCCTCAAAGCGAAGTATGGGAGAAATGACCACTCCCAGAGCTATCATAAATGCCATGACTGCCAGATTTAAAAGATTGCTTTTGTGTTTCATAAAAAATTCCTTCTTTTCGTTAATTTATACGGATATGAAAATACCCGCACGGTCGGAAATCAATTTTTCCCTCTCACGCCGAAACACGGCTTCCCATCGCAAAAAAATCAACGAACACAAGGAGCTCCCCTTCTGTCCTGCAAGGATATTTTTTTGATACCTCCTTTTAACTGCCCGAAAAAGGCAAAAAATAAAGGGACACCCTCACAGAGAATGTCCCTCAAAAATGCATAATCACACTTCCTACGGCGGCATTATCCGCATCAGGTAAAAGGGTCGAAGTTAATAAAACCTCCTCTCAGCCTGTCCACAAGCTCCCCTGTCTGCATGATTATTATATCACTTGGTATTCGTATTGTCAAATGAGAAAATATGAAAATGCGAACTCAATACTTAGTAAACGTCACTGAAAATTTCCTTTTGTCATTCTGAGGAACGAAGTGACGAAGAATCTTTCAAAGATTCCTCGCTTCGCTCGCAATGACATAGGGCGATTCATTTTGATATGCCAATAACTTTTATTTGACACTGTCGCTCCATGCCTTAATAAGTTCATTTATCTGTTCCTGCTGTTCGGGATTTTCCTTGATACTCTCTGCAATAACGCCTGTTTTGCCTTCGCTGTTGATATATTCGGTAAATGTTGAAAGAGCACTTGTCGTACCAAAAGAAGTCAAGCCTATGAGAACAAAAAGAATTCCAATTACAACACCCGATTTTCTCGGACCCGGCTTATCGGCATCTTTCTTTGACATTGCTCCGAATACGATGGCAATGACAGAGGCAATAACCGTACACAATGCAAATATGATGTTTATATTGCCAAAAAATGACATTTTTCCGTCAAGTCCCATACCCGTAAGACTTGTCATCGGAATGGCAGAAAGCACCGCACATGCAATCGCAACCAAACCAAAACTCAAACCTATGATACCCTTTACATTTTTTTCTTTCATCGAAAAACATCTCCTTAAAAAAGTTTATTTAAATTTTTTTTGATTTCGTTGATATTATCATAATACAAATCTCGTGTAAAAACAATTTGCAATATATCCGTCAAATGTAAAGTAACTTACACTTTCAATCCAAAATGTCAATTAACTTACACCATAGGTATAAATTGTCAATTCGATAAAAAATTCCCCGACAGAGCTGTTTTATTCTGTCGGGGCAAATTGTTATTTTGACTGTTTTCTTTTATTTGAAAATATCTGTTCTATATTATCATCAAATACAGAAACCTGTTTTACCATATTTTCGCATGACTGTGAAAATCCGTTCTGCACCCACCTTTGAATGACAGCCAGAAAACCGCTTGAACGATAACAGCACAGATAGGCAAGGTCCTCATTGTCTATGGAAATTCCCAATTTTTCACTGTATATTTTCTTTAATATGCCTTCAATGATACGGCTCAGTTTATCCCTAAGCTTGTTGGTAACATTGGGACTGAATACCATTTCAAAAGTGACACGGTTATTGTAAACATAATTGATAAGCTCTTTAAAAAACTCATTAAAAGTCTTATCGGCAAGCTGTAATGTAATCAGTCCGATATTAGTCAGCAGTTCACTTTCTATTTTATCATAAAGGTCATAGACATCAAGATAGTATTTGTAGAACGTGACACGGCTTATATCCGCTTTATCAACGATTTCCTGTACGGTTATCTTACGCAGTTCCTTTTCTTTCAAAAGCTCGGAAAATGCCTGAAATATCGCTTTTTTGGTTTTCAGTGTACGACGGTCTGACGACTTGTTTTCCTCCATTTTTGATACACTCCTTTCTTTGATACAATTATAGCAAATTTACGTTTTCAGTGCAATGCAGTTTACAATTTTTCCTGTAATGTAAGTTAATTAACATTCTGTATGGAATCTGTAAGTTACTTTACATTTTGAGGACATACTGCAAATTGCTTTTACTCGAAATTTGCAGTATGATAAAATCACCGAAAGGGAAAAAACAAAATGAAGCGGGGACAGGAAACAATGACTATGAAAAAGACAGTCAAAACGATAATTTTAACAATAATTCTTTTTACGGCTGCAGCAGGCTCATTTACTGCCGCTTACATGATAAACAGTGCCGAAAAAGACAGCCCTGTTTCCACGGAAATTGACCAAATGATATAATTTTTTAAGGAGACGATGATGATGAAAAAGACAGTAAAGACAACGGTTATGGCAGCAGTTCTTGCAGCAGTTACAGCCTGCTCGGCAGGTACAATGGCAATGACAGCTTTTGCAGCAGAAAAACACCCCGGTGAATGCGGTTACAATTATGTCAACGAATACGGCAAACATCCGGGCGAAGCAGGATATAATTACCATGAAGAAAACGAAGAAGATGTAAATGCCAACGGCAAGCACCCCGGTGAATGCGGTTACAATTATGTCAACGAATACGGCAAACATCCGGGCGAAGCAGGATATAATTACCATGAAGAAAACGAAGAAGATGTAAATGCCAACGGCAAGCACCCCGGTGAATGCGGTTATAATTACGTTAATGAATACGGCAAACATCCCGGTGAAGCAGGATATAATTACCATGAAGAAAACGAAGAAGATGTAAATGCCAACGGCAAGCACCCAGGCGAATGCGGTTACAACTACTACGTTAATGAATACGGCAAACATCCGGGAGAATCCGGATATGGATATAAGGAAATGCCAACCGCTGAAACAAAGAAAAGCGTGAAAACCGTTGAATTGAAATTTGACGCATACGACTGGAATTATTCCGCAGAGAGCACTAACGCAAAAATCACCTGTGAATTTGACTATGACGCTAAAAATGCCAGGTTCATTGCAACAGGCACAAAAGCAGGTATCACAAAAGCTGTCCTCAAGGTAAAAAACGCAGAAGGCAAATGGCACAATATTCCGGTAACATTTACGGTAGATAATGACCTTAATGTTTCGGTAAAACAAACAGGCGATATGTTTACAACAGAAAAATAAGATATATCATACCACAGAAAAAGGAGTTTTCAAAAAGTATTTTCGCTTTTTGAAACTCCTTTTTTACAAATATCAATGAGCAAATTTCTGATTTTTCATGGAACTGCACAAATATATACCGTTTCCGCTCCCTCTGTCAAAATATTATTTTAATCAAAAATATTTTATGTGAATTATTGATAAAATAGTTGAAATTATTTTTAAAAAGTTGTATAATATAACTATTAGTAAACGACAAAATAAATCGCCCTATGTCATTCCGAGCGAAGCGGGGAATCTTTGAAAGATTCTTCGTCACTTCGTTCCTCAGAATGACAAAAGGAAATTTTCAGTGACGTTTACTATATAAAAACAAACCCTGTCGAAACGGATTTTTCTCAAATGCCGTAGAATGCTCATATTTGCATTTTACGTATGAAAAGGTGAATTAAATGAGTGAAAAATACTATATATTGCATTACCCATCAAGTTGGGGAATGGGAACAAATACCGATATACGTCTTGTAAGTGACTGCGATATCCGTAGGCTGATACGAGCAGAACTTGACAAAAAAATGAAAAACAACAGATTTGATGACCGCTTTACAGGCACATGGAACGAGGAAAAATTTTGTGACAGCGATGATATTGAGGAAGTTGTTGAAGACGTTATTTATAAACGACTGAACACAAATTCTACCTATGCACCTGCCAATGACCTTGTCATTGTACCGAACAGCGTGCCGATAATCAGAACGGACTTTGAAATAAAAAATACCATTTTCCGTATCTGCAATCAATTTGACTGCGTTACAGATGTCATTGCTGGTGAGGGCATTTTCAGGAGATATATACTTGACCTGCAAAAATGTGAAAAATTAGGCATTCTTGAGGGCGGACACTGTTATGATTTTCTTGGCTATGACATGAAACGTGTGCTGACGACGGGACTTTGGTATGACTGCAATATGCTTATACGGCAATATGAAAGAAAACTCGAATGGCTTGAACAAGAAAAATCAAGTGCAATGAAGATTGACGAACAGTATAAAAAGTACCTCAGTGAAAGCATAAAAGAAGCTCATGAGGCACTTGAAAAATTCGCAAATATCACACCGATGAAAGACGAATACAATGATTTTATTCTAAAAGTCGGTTCGGGAAATGCATATATAGATGAGATAATCAATGAATTTGACGGAAAAGAAAAAAGGGATTATACACGAATGGCATTTATGAAGCCTGTTTTGCCACACGAATTCGGGCAGATTTGGCATGATGAACCATACCGCCCCAAATATTTCACATACAGCGAGCTGTTTCAGAATGGCAGCGATGTGGAGTGGCTGACGGCATCATTGACAGGAGATTTTGACTTGCCCGAAAACTGCGGTGAAATACAGCCTTTTTATGCACTTGTGCCCGTGTTTGCAGGGGATTGAAGAAAGTAAAATTCAGTTGTGGGAGTATCGTTCCAATGCTTTTTCCATTGTTTGTCTTATCTCGTCAGCGACTTCGGGCGGATCTGTCACCGTCACATATCGGCAATACTGCATTGCCCAGAAAATCATGGCATTTTTATCGGCTTTGACCGTCACCGAAATTTTTCCCTCGTCCGTTTCTTTCAATTCCACACTTTTTCCAAACCAGTCAAACACATCATTCAGATGTTTTTCATCTGTCAGAAAAGTTATTTTTTGTGCTTTTCCCGTAAACATGTAGAGGCGTTGAGCAAAATGCGGTTCAGAAACACGGCTGACAAGCAGTCGTGTTTCTTCTTTTGCCCTGTTGAAGCCTTTTTCGCATTCCGTGCATGAAATGATACGGTCCACACGCATACAGGAAAGATTGTCATGATGTTCATGACGGCAGTATAAATACAGCCTTCCCATTGACAGTATCATTTTTATGGGATAAACAGTGTATTTATCATCTCTGCGTGGAACAAGAGATTTATTGATATGATAATCTCCATATACGACATTAAGCATTTTTTCATTTGATATGGCGGAATCTATGGTTCTGATATTGATATTCATTCTCTTATTGTACAAATCGGGCGGGTATTCACTGTCAAGAAAATTGATATTTTCCCCTTTTGTGAGTTTGGAGAAAATTTTTCTTGCATTGTCGTTTTTATCTGTGTGAAAACCTTTTACAGCTTTCAGCGATGCAAGCATAATTTTGCAATCGCTTTTTTGCACTTTACTGATATATTTATACAATTCTGCTGTTCTTTTGTTATCCTTTTCATCTTCAATATCAGTCGTTATTTCAAAAAGACCTGTTTTTTCTCCGAAAGCTTTGAGATATCGGAGTCTTGTCCCGATTTTGTAACGGTAGTTGTGACCGTTATGGTATAAAGATGGTTTTTCACGCTGAAGAAGCGTTTGTATCTTGTGTATCGACAAACCCTCTTTGTACGTTTTTAAAATATCAATTATGTCATTATCCATTTGGGCATCAACTTCACATTCACTCATGTGCTTATCTTCACGGGGCTTTCTCTTTTTTGTTACAGCAGTTTCACTCATTGATTTTTCTCCTCTCAAAAATGAATTTTATATAATTATAACAACAATCCCTGTTTTATTTCAAGTATGCGTTGAATGAAATTTATAAAATTGTCGGAATTCCGACAATAACAAATGATATAATACCATCAACGACACGGCAAGACAAATAAATTTGTCGTAATTCAAAAATGAAAGGTGATTTTTACAATGAAAAACAACGGTACGTGCAATTACTCGGAAAGACTTTTGAATTATTGCTGGGATCTTGAAACAGCTCATGAAAACATTTCGGATATGCTCATCAATGTGCTGAAAGCCAATGACATCAACAGCATGATATTGGACGAAGTGCCCGCAGGAACTGATAAATTGCTGTTGGGTGACGGCTTTATCGACCTTGTTTTGTATCATGACATCAGTCGCTGTATCCGTTTGCTGTCGCTTGTGGGAAGAATGCCTCAGGCTGTCATAGACGAAGAAGCGGAGTTTCTGTTCGGCTGTCCTTTCAGATATGAGATGATGTCGCAGACGGAAATTGAAAAATTCGGTCTTGAAGAAGATACGGAGGAATTTGACAATATATGGCTTGTTTTCGGAAAGTTCGGGGAAATCCGCATGGCAGTGCAGATGTCCAGATATAACGGCACTTTCTGCCCTGTCATATCCGTGCCGATACAGAGCGATTATGAAGATGAAAGCAAGGTATGCAAAAGAGAGCTTATCGACAAAAGCGAAAGAGAAAAGATGGCTGACAGGATACTTTATGATAATAACTGTGTATTTGCCTATGATAACACATATTTTTATGTCAATCACAAAGACGATGTCATAAAAGAATTTTATCGTGATGCTGATGATGACGGCAAAAAAGTCTTTGATGACTGGGAAGATGGCGGAAATGGACTTGGTGACGGTGAAGAAGTTCTTGACGACTGGGAAGATGACGAAGAAGAATTTGACGACGGTGAGGAAGTTTTTGACGACTGGGAAGATGACGAAGAAGAATTTGATGACGGTGAGGAAGTTTTTGACGACTGGGAAGATGACGAAGAAGAATTTGATGACGGTGAAGAAGTTTTTGACGACTGGGAAGATGACGAAGAAGAATTTGACGACGGTGAAGAGGTCTTTGACTATGACGAAGATGACGAAGAAGAATGTGACAATCCGCTTGATAACTGGAATTGTGTAACCCGCTCCATGAAAAAAGACAACGGCATTTACATTTTCATTGAACTGAACCACGGCAGGTAATATTTAAAAAAGTCCGTTTTCTTTCACTTATCAACGGGAAACGGACTTTCTCAACAAACTTTTTTTAAATATTGATATATTTTTGTTGACTTTTTTTATCAAAAATGGTATAATACAGAAAGATTTTTGTCGAATAAATGATAAGGGAGATATATTTTATGGGAAATGAATATAATAACAATTTGGCATTAGTTGATTGGTTCTCATCAGAAAAAAACATAGGTTATGAGAGTTTTTCGCATAAATTAGAAAAAAGAGAGATAAGAGGTGATAACCGTGAAAAATGTTTTATAAATACAACTGAACATAAGATTGTATTTGTGACTGATACTTTCAGGGCAAATGATGAGGAAATTTTTTTGTCTGTTGGAAAACAGGATCTTGAACCTGTATTCTATCCTTTCAAAGAATTGTATAAAGAATACAGAAATAAGAATTATAGAATTTTCTTTTTGTCTGTAGGGGGAACAGGTTCTTTTGAAGATGATGATTTAAAAAAAACGAAACATTATGTTTTTGCAATAGAACCTCTCAAAATACTTAATCAAGATTTAGTACAGTTGTTTACGAAAACTACTTTTAGCCTTTTTGACAAGAATAGAGCAAATAAACTTAAAAGTGAGTTTTATCTGCACCAGCGAACTTTGGAAGAGAATTTTTATGTAAGTATTTTGAAAATATCTGAAGATAATGCAAAAGATGAAAACAAAAAAATAAAAATTAATGATGGTAAATACTTGAAGTGGTACCTTGATACTTTTGACAGCCGTGTATATACAGATATGGTTGATGTGACAAAATGGATAGCAACCGAAATGCACAAGAATAATGCAAAAAACCTCGGCTTGCCCCGCAATCTGCTTATATACGGTGCTCCCGGTACAGGCAAAAGCCACTATATAGACGATAAGTTTGAAAAAGATTTTTATTGTGTTCCGGAAGAAACTGAAAAATTGGAACAGTATAGAAAGGAACTATCAGAAAAGCTTGGCATAGATATACCGGAAGATGCGGATATCAAAGCTACGATAAAAAATGAATTTTTCACCCGTGTGACTTTCTATGAGGACTATTCCTATGAGAACTTTGTAGGCTGTTACAAGCCGGTAGAGGATGAGGACGGAAAAATAACATACAAGTTTGAGGCAGGTCCCTTTATTGACATCTATATCAAGGCGAAAAAATATTCTAAGCATAATTATCTTCTTGCTATTGAGGAGATAAACCGTGCCAATGCGGCGGCGGTTTTCGGTGACTTGTTTCAGGTGCTTGACCGTGACAATAAAGGCAACAGTGAATATTCCGTAAAGCCCGAAGCGGCTTTGAACAAGTATCTTGAAAAAAATCTTGCAGGTTATGACGGCACTATCTCACTGCCCTCCAATCTCTATATCTGGGCTACCATGAACAGTGCCGACCAGGGTGTACACGTTCTTGACTCTGCGTTCAAGCGTCGCTGGCAGTTCCAATATATGGATATCAACAACAGTGAGAGTGCACCTGTTGATGATAAAAGAAAAATTGTTCTTCCCGTCAAAAACAACGATGGAAACATTGAAGTTAAAACTTACACCTGGGACAGTTTCAGAACAGCTGTCAACAAAGTGTTGGAGGACAATAAAATTGAAGAAGACCGCTGGGTTGGAGCATGGTTCTTTAAACAGGGCGAATTGGATTTAATAAAAAAGTTCTACACAAACAAGGACAACACCAAGCTTAAACCTAATCCGCTTGTGGATAAACTGCTTGCGTATCTCCTGCAGGACGTTGTGAAAATGAATAAGGACATACTTTTTGAAGAAAAATATCACAATATGTCATCTATCCGTAAGGATTTGTCAAATTCCACTTCTCCGAAAAATATATTTGACGTTCTGAAAATAGATAAAAGTACATTGAAAGAAATACAGGAAACGGAACCCCCAACTCCAACAGACACAGCGGTGACTGAAAATGGTTGAGAATGTCTATTTTATTCAGGAACAGGGAAAACTTCCGAAAGAATTGGATGACTTCAAATCATATTTCTGTAAAGGGAATAAACTGGCATTTGTTGGAAAATTTGTGTCGAAAGAGGACAAAATCGTTGTTTACAGTTGTCCGAAATACATTGATAAAGGCACATTCGAGAAAGCACAAAACGGTGATGAAACGGCAAGGAAAACGATTATCAGCCATATTGAGCTTATACTGAATGTACTGAGAAAAATGGAAAGAAAAAAGGACAATGTCAACAGTGAAAATATTTTTTCCGCATGGAACAGCGAAACAAATGAAAATGTTGTCGAAAAAATTTCACTTGCCGAATATATCATGGAAGATTATCTCAATCACGGACTGTATTATGAAAATCAGAAAATAACGGGCAGACAGCCCAAAGGACGTATTTCATGGAACCGCACCGTTCGGAAGATAACGCCCTATATTGACGGCGATGATATTCTTTACATGAAACTGATACGCAAGTACAAAATCAATGATTACAGTCAGCTTGTCACAAAAATACACGCCTCTGTAATATGTTATGCCCATGAACTGATAAAACATTTTGGCAAATTCAAAAATATCTCTTTGCCCGAAACGGTGCCTGTCAAAGAAGAAGACCTCCCGCAATGTGTCGGACTGATAAGACAGTATATGCGTTCATCATTTTCAAACAGAGATATTTTCCTGTTTCGGGCACTGGAAGCATGGTGCAAAAGCACCCGCTACTATGAACGTCTTATATTTGGGACAACCTCTTTTGAATTTGTCTGGCAGAATGTCAATGACCGTGTATTTGGCAATAAATCAGAAAAAGATTCCGACAACCCCACATATTATTTTTATCTTGAAAATGGACAAACGCATAATTTTCAAGGCACAGGCAATTCACAGGTTGATACTATGTATATAGATGACAAGAAAGTTGCCGTGTTTGATTCAAAATATTATGTTCTGCCGAAATATCCGCCCAATTCGGATATAGCCAAGCAGATAGGTTATCTTGACCAGATAAGAAAAGACTATCCCGACGATTATCAATACAGCAATTCATTTTTACTGCCGTCTTTTACAAAGAAATATCTTAGCGGTATAGGGTGTGAAAGTTTTGAGCACTTAGCTTCAGATACAGACGATTGGAATGAAAAATGGTTCAATATATCGGGATATGCAGTACGTGGAAAATTTAAATCGGACAATAGGAAAAAAACATCAGACAATCAAATTGATGATAAATACTCCCATGTCCTTGTAATACACGTCGATCCGGACAAGGTTTATGAAAAATACCTTAAAGATGAGAAAATATCACCAAAAGAAATCGAAGATATACTAATAAAGTATCAAAATAAATAATATCTGAAACAGTATTAAAACTGCCCGAAAAACAAAAATTTCGGGCAGTTTATTTTATAGTAAACGACAAAATAAATCGTCCTATGTCATTCCGAGCGAAGCGAGGAATCTTTGAAAGATTCTTCGTCACTTCGTTCCTCAGAATGACGAAAGGAAATTTTCAGTGACGTTTACTATAAAAAATTCCACCCTGTTTTTTGGCAGGGTGGAATTTTTTGCCCATCGGCATGGGACAGCCGAAATTATGTTTCCTTGGTCGTTTTCAGCTGATGTCGGAAAAAATCAGCTTACAGTAATCTTAAAAGATTTTTCCGCCTCGTTGCCGAGATTATCTTTAACGCTTACACAAACTTCATAATTTCCGACTGTATCAAGTCTTATTTCAGCAGTATCATCGGGAGAATAATCCTGAATAACTGTAAAGTTTTTATCATTTTCGCTCTTGAAAGATACGGCATACTGATAGAAACCTGTACTTCCGCTTGCAGAAGCAGCAACACTGATTGTTTCACCGAAAGCTATATTCGTTTCCGAAACAGTTGATGTATTGATAAGCTTTTCACTGTGTTCCGTAACTTCAAGAGTGAAATATTTCTTTACAACCGTGCCTTTGTCGTCCTGAACCTTTACGCATATATCATAGTTAGTTGCTTTTGTGGGCTGTATCACAACTGTGGAATTTGCCTTGAAATTCTGCTTTGTAGTCCATTTTGTATCGGCTGCTTTTTTGTAGAATACGGCATATTTGAAGAATCCCGTTGAGCCTGAAGCCTTTGCCTTTACAACAACTATTTCATTTACTTCAACAGACGCTGCAGAGATGGTCGAAAGGTTTTTCGGTCTGTTATCGGTAACGGTTACTTTGAAGAATTTCTTTACTTCCGTGTTGACAGAATCCTTTACTTTTACGCATACGTCATAAACAACAGCTTTTGCAGGCTTGATTGTTGCAGAAACGGTTGTACTGTAAGACCGGGCGGTTGACCACTTTTCCTGAGTTTCCTGCTTGTAAACTACCTGATACCTGTATCCGCCCGTACCGCCTTTTGCAGAACATTCGACTTTCAAAGTATCACCGAGGCTGATATTTAAAGATGAAAGAGTAGAAGTATTTTCAAGGTCGGCAATCTCTTTAACCGTTATGTTGAAGAATTTCTTGATTTCGGTATTATTGCTGTCTTTTACTTTTACACAAAGTTCATAGTCGCCTGCTTTTGAGGGTTTGAAACTTGCCGTTGCATTAGTGCTGTAAGACTGAATGGTTGACCAGCTTGTTGCATATCTCATTCTGTAAACCATCTGATATTTATAACTTCCTGTACCGCCTGTTGCAGATGCGGAAACATTGATTGTTTCATCAAGATTGATTTCTGTTGCAGAAACAGTTGAAACGTTTGCAAGAGGAGCTTCTTCGGCAGTTACGGTAATTTCCGCACTTGCACATATATTGGGATTATCTGCAATATATGCTGTAACGGTGGCTGTGCCTGCTTTAACGCCCTTAACAACACCATTATTTGAAACAGATGCTATTGAAGTATCGCTTGATGACCATACAACTGCACTATCTTTGGGAGTAACAGCAGCTGTCAAAGAAACTGTCTGACCTTCTTTTACGGAAGCAGAGGTTTTGTCGAGTGAAATTTCAAATTTCTGTTCTTCGGTGTAGTTGTCCCAGTGGTAATTTTGTCTAAACAGCTTTGACGAACCGCCTATTTCAAGACCGGGCTGCATATCACCGGGATATCTGTTTGAAGCCGAGCCTGTGCCGTCACTGAAAATAATTCTGCCGTTTTCAAAGCCTGTTACATTAAGCTTGAAATAACCGTCGGAAGTTGTTTCCGTTATCTTGACACCGGGCCATTTTGCCATTTGAACAGCGTCTGAGCCGTCACCTACATAAACATAGGCATATACATTATTCCAGCCGTAAGAGGAATTGTCAAAATATACATAAACATCTTCTTCGGGAATGTC